>ENA-ORLM01000026-ORLM01000026.1-human-gut-metagenome-genome-assembly--contig:-NODE-26-length-233313-cov-6.596092_pt1 | contig 233313 bp, 230 predicted proteins | sample MGYA00243063_ERZ508815 | MGnify/ENA primary metagenome ERZ508815 (study PRJEB26277, sample SAMN04329768) | human gut metagenome | biome: human-associated habitat | host: Homo sapiens | place: USA...
ATCCTTTTTGGTTTGCTTGGAATATTGAACCGCTTATTTTTCAATAAAATAAATTTTCAAAACATATAAATTACAATTTAAAAGAGAGTTTGAAACTCTCTTTTATTATTCCATTTCATAATCATCTTCAATTTCTTTTTCTAGATTTTTTCCATAAATATCTTGTTCATGATCATATATAGTAATTCCATAACCATGTTCTAATATTTCTTGTTGTTCTAATGCTCTTTCAGGTTTTTCCATATAAAAATCGTATCTTTTACTAAAATATTTTAAGTCAGACAAAATTTGTGTTATTGGGATTTTTTTATCTAGTTCCATTTTGAAAATTATAAGTGATGATATAAACTTTGATTTTGAGATTCTTTCTTTTAGACTATCCCAAAAAGAAGGATTTTTTTGTTGTTCTTCATAAGTTGTGTTTTGCATTTGTCTTATTCTTTCTATATTTCTTCTTTTTTCTCTTTCGTATTCTTCTGCAAGTTCTTTTCTTTGTTTCTTATGTTGTATTTCAAGTTCAGCCATACTTTCTTCTAAATAGTCTTTTTTTGTAGAAAGATTTTCTATTTTTATTTCCAATTCTTCTATGTTTTCAAGTTCGGACATTGCTTTATTTTTACATATTTGAATAAATTGAGGGTCTTTCTTTAGTTCTTCTTTTACAATTTCTATTTCTTGTTCAACAATAGTTTCTTTTTGTTCTTCAGATAGTTGTTCTATTACTGCAGTTTTTATTTCTTCAGTAGGATTTTTTACTAATTCTTTTATTGCTACTTTTTTGATTTTATCTTCTTTTTTTAACTGTTCTACAGTTTTATTTCCTTCTACAGTTGCACCATTTAAAATATTTACTTTTGTTTGTAATTTATTTTCCAGATATTCTTGCATTTGAGGGTGAATTTTTAATAATTCGGTTCTATTTATACAAACTTTTGCATTTACTTTATATTCTTGTTTTTTTGTGTCAAAAACAACTGGAACAAAACAAAAGTGCATGTGTGGACTTGTTTCGTCTAAATGAACATAAGCAGAAATAACATTTTCTTTTCCATATTTGTTTTCCATAAAGTTATAGGCTTCTTTAAAAAACATTTCTTGACTACCTTCGTAATCTGCAGGAATAGTTATAACCCACGAAACCATCCAATTCACATTACTTCTTTTTAATATTTTAAATTCTTCACACTTACTTTTCATAAATTCGTAGTCTGTCATACCTTCGTGCTTTGGTGCAAGATTATAATTCCAATGAGTTCTATCGTGATGTATTTCTTGATTTTTATAAGTTCTATTTGGATCACTTCTATTACAATGTACTAATATATTTCCTGACTGATTTCTTGTAAATTTTTCACAATTCATTTTACCACCTCCAGCGACCAACTTTATTATAACACAAAATTTTTGGTGTAGCAAGTTATACCAAAATATTTTTCTTACGAAAAAATTGTTGGTAAACTTGCAGGGGATTTCCCCTTGACCCCATTTCTGCAGGAATAAAAAAACACACTTGAATCGTGTGTGATTTTTTTATCTGCAGAACAATACCTATACTAAAGCATAGGTATTGCATGGGCTATTCTCGCCCCTACGAAAATACTATGTATTTTCTACCCTAGATCTACCGCACTACATTGCTAATATAAAATTAGCAATTCCGTTTGGTCTTGCTTAAATTGTTTTAGTAATATGCCTTATATAGAAAAATGCAATTACTTCTGCAATTATAAGAATTAATTGCATTATTAGTATTTGTTTTTCTGCAGGTAATTCATTAAATTTTATTGCTACATGTAATGCTATATCTGAATACATTGTATATCACCTCAACATATATTTTATCATTTATGACCTTAAAACACAATGTCAAAATTTAACGGTGTAAATATAAGGCTAAAAATGGTTATATTATATAAGGGTGATAAAAATGAAATTTGAGAAATTTAAACCAGAAAATTATAAAAATGTAGATATAAAATTTACTTTAAGATTACCAGAAGAATTACATCAAGATATAGCAAGTTATTCAAATAAACACAATATTTCAATGAATACCCTAATATTAAATTGTATTGAATACGCAATGGCTAATAGAGAAGAAGAAGATAAATAGGCAGTAGCTGGACAAATTGTTCAGAATAATATATACTAGCACCAACCCCATTTTGGGGTAAAATCTTGAAGTAAGGGTGTGGGTTATTTTGACAGTCTATATGTTGTTATGGATTCTTCTTCAAGAACGCGAATGATTAAATGAAGAATTGAAGAAATATCAGAAACACAACGAAGACTAAAAAAATTACATAGTAATTTCAGAGCAGTTCTCCCTGCTCTGTTTTTTTGCAAAAAAAAAGATATGTGTTTCTCCCCACATATCTGGTGCGTCATTGTCAGGCTATACTAAACAACTTCGCTTAAGCTAATGTTATTATAACATCAAATTTATTATATGTCAAATAATATTTTATTATTCAAATTTTTACGAGAATTGATTTTAAGCGATTTTATTTGAAAAATGGTATAACTCTATTACTTTTCAAAATAAAACGGGGGTGAGCGAGTTTGCGAACGAAGGAGGGGTGTCCCCTAGTGAACATACTTATAAGCTAGACCATATTAGCGATAGCAATACATTTTAACATTAATCTTGTTTAAATGCGGTAGGATATTTGTTGATGCAGATAATAAAAATCGTTTTAGTGAAAATTTTGTAAAACAAAAATGTTGATTTCTGTAGGGAGATAGAAAAATTGTGGAAAACAAAAAGAAAAATGTCACTAAAAATCGTTGACATTTATTTTTATTTAATATATTATAATCACAATTGAATAAGAGATAAAAAAATAAAACCTTTCGACCGGTACTCGAAAGGCAAATATTCTGAAGGTACTCTTCAAAACAACTACCTTCGATATATATAGTTTAACGAAATTTTGCAGAATTGTCAATACAAAATTCAAAAAAAACTTAAACGAAGTTAAAAGAATTTAAACGAGTTTAAAGGAACTATAAAGAAATAAAAGGAAATTTGCTAGAGAGTACAAAGAGAAAGTACTCTCTATTTTTTTATTCAAGTACAATTAAATATGACTTAAATTTAAGTTTAAGTGGGTGGAAAAAATGCAAAGCAACTGACACCTGAAAAAATAAGGTTGCAAGGGTGTGGACGAGCCCATGCAGAGAGTCGCCTCGCATTATTTGTGTTTTAGTAGCATAAATTGTGCGTCAGCAGGATCTCATACAAATCGAAAACCTGCAATAAAAAAAGAATTTGGGGTGGAAAGTTAAAGAGGATTTACAACTGATGACATGGATTAACTTGTGTTGTCTAAATTAGACTATGTTGTATCAAACTGAAATGTTTGAACTTTACTAACATTGAACAACCGAGCGAACGACGGTATTGTTTAAGGTAAAGTAATTTTAAATTTATGGGATTACTTTGCCTTTTCGCTCCCTCACTCTCTCTGGTATTGTTATTTAATTGGTTTAAAATGTAGTTTAATTATAAAATTGATAAAATTTATGGTACATTGCTAAAAATTTATATTTTGTGCAATATTGAAAGCGGTTTAAAATAGGTTTAAAGTTTAATTGTTTCTAGTAAAATCTTAAATATTTGACAATAAAAGTAAAGTATAGTAAACTAAAAACAACTAAAAAATATTAAAGTTTATTAAAGTTGTTTTATACTCTATTAAACTATTTGAAAGGAGAATAAGAATGTTTTTAATCAAGCAAGTGTCAAGCGATTTGGGAATAACACCACAAGCAATATATAAGCAAAAAGAAGAATTACAAAGTAAAGGTTATATGATAAAAAATTCTTCAAATGATTGGGAAATAACTAGTGATGGTTATAATTATTTAAAAGAAAAGCAAATAAACAGATTTAAACGAAATAATATAAGTTTAAAAGAAAATGATATGAAAAGTGCTGATTTTCAAGGAAAGGAAGAAAAAAATAGTTTAAATGAAACTTTAATAAACTTTTATGAAACTAGACTAGAAGAAATTAAGCAAAGCTACGAAAATCAATTAAATGAGCAAAAGAAACAAGTTGAATATTTTAAAAATTTATATGAAGAAGAAAAAAGCGAAAGAATTAGGACAAATGCACAATATCAAACTTACCTTTTAGGTACTGCAGAAGATAATAAAAAACATTGGTGGCAATTTTGGAATAAAGATAACAAATAGTAATTTGTATAAGAAATTATATTAGTAAATGAAATAAATTTAATAAAAAATTAATTGTTTTTGTATTTATATATATGTATAATATGCTAAAGGAGAGTTTATAAATGAGAGGTTGTAATAAAAAGAAAAAAGCAAAGTATATAGTAATAGTTTTTTTTGCAATAATAATACTTGGAAGAATTTTTATACCTTGGGCGCTTGAACCAGAAAATTTTAGAGATACAAAAAATAAAATAAATAGTTTTATAAACAGATATACTATACCAGATTCATATAATGCAAAATCATTGATAGCGGTTGATCTTTCAAATAATAACGATTTTGTTTCTAAAAGAGCAAATGAACAACAAACTCCTGCAAGTTTAGCTAAATTATTTGTTATTGACTATGCAACAACACTCGTTGATTTAGATGATGTAGTTTTGGCAAAAAATGAAGCAATTTCATTAACAAAACAAGGTTCATCTGTTGCAAACATTAAAGAAAAGAAATATTATGTTAAAAATTTATTTGCTGCAATGTTAGTACCATCAGGGAATGATGCAGCCTATGTATTAGCTGATTATTGTGGAGGTATTATATCTCCTAAAGCTACTACTAGCAAAGAGCGAATAGAAGTCTTTATGAAAAACTTGAATGAATATTTAAAACAAAATGATTATAAGGATACTATTTTATATGATCCAAGTGGATTTGATACAGAAGCCCATACAACTGTATTAGACTTAAAAGAAGTTGTAATGGATTTATTAAAGAATGAATGGTTTAAGGATATAGTTTCTCAAACTTCATATACAGCAACTTTACCAGATGGTAGCATGCAGACTTGGAAAAATACAAATACATTCCTTGATCCTACATCAGAATATTATAACAAAAATGTAATTGGTGTAAAAACAGGTTCTTTATCTGATGATTTTAATTTAGTAGTATTATATAAAAAGCATGGAAAAGAATTTTTGATATGTAGTTTAGGTTCACAATCTAATTATTCACGATATGATGATGTTAATTATGTTTTAAAAACAATAGATGAATCAGATTATTTGAAAAAGTAAGTTAAAATAAAGGAGATGATTATTATAGAAGTGATATATAGCATTTTATGTGCTGTTTTACCGTGTACTATTTACTTTACAGCAAGAAAAAGGAAAGGGTATCATTTATCAATTTTAGCAATGCTAATTTTCGTTTTATATCTTTGGAAAGTATATGATTTAACTGGTGCAGGAGGTTTAACAAATATATTTTATGCACCAAAAGGTGGAGATAATACATCAATTATTCAAGCTAATATTAATCTCATCCCTTTTAACATCATAGAGAAAACTTTTTACTTAAATATTTTAATGCTTGTTCCTTTTGGATTTTTAGTTCCTTTTATTTGGAAGAACTATCGTAAATTTTATAAAACATTATTTTTAGGGGCAGGTTTTTCATTAATGATAGAAATATCTCAATTAATTACGAACCGTACAACTGATGTCAATGATTTAATTGCTAATACAATAGGTGCATTAATCGGATATATTATTTGGCAAATAGTTTCATTATGTTTTGGAGAGCATTTAAAAAAGCCTGTAAAAGGTAAGAGTGATGTAATATGGTATATACTTTTAAGCTTTTTGGGTATGTTTTTCTTATATTATCCTTTTTGGTTTGCTTGGAATATTGAACCGCTTATTTTTCAATAAAATAAATTTTCAAAACATATAAATTACAATAAGTTGGGTAGATAACCAGTTGAAATTATCTACCTTTTATTATATAATCGTAACAAGAATTAGTAATTTATCGAGGAGGTATTTGTAATGAAAAATAAAAAAATTGGTATAGGTTCATTGTCATTGTTACTAGTAATTATTGCTTTCGTTTGGGCTTTTAATATTTTTGGAGTTTGTGTTGGAGATCACATTTTAGCAACATTGAACATACCTACTTGGTCTAATATGGCTAATGCGACTGGAACACATTACACTATTTTTTATTCATTTATATTTTTAATACCAGCACTAATATTATCTATTAAATATAAAGATAATTTGTTTACAAAGGTTGGAAAATGGTTATCAATTACTTTTATTGGAATACTTTTACTTGGATTTATATTTATGGTTGTATAGTAACAAATTACAATTTTGATAATAAAGAAAAAGGAGATTATGTATTATGAAAAGAGAAAGATATTCAATAATTTATAGCAGTAAAACAGGAAATACAAAAAAACTTGCAGAGGCAATCTATAATACTTTACCTCAAAATAAGTGTGATTATTATGGTACAGTGGACAAAATTGATGATGTATTAAGTAATGTAATTTATATTGGCTTTTGGACAGAAAAAGGAAATGCTGATCATCTAACAATAGATTTTTTAAATAAATTAAGAAACAAAAAAATATTTTTATTTGGGACAGCAGGATATGGCGAAAGTGAAAAATATTTTGAGGGTATTATTAATAATGTAAAAAAGAATATTGATAGTAGCAATACAATAATAGGTTCTTTTATGTGTCAAGGGAAAATGCCATTATCAGTTAGAGAAAGATATGAAAAAATGAGAGAACAAAATAATATTTCACTTAACATTGATAAATTAATTGCTAACTTTGATAAAGCATTATCACATCCAAATACAGATGATTTAAAAACATTAGAACAAATTGTAATATTATACGAGGAGAAATAAAAATGTCAGATATTAGTGGTATTTGGAGGAAATGAAAAGAATAGAAAATCAAAAGATGTCAAAAATGCCTTTTACATATCTAATGTATCGTTTGGCAGTAAAAGGTGTTATGAAAAAGAACTTTCCAGATGAAGGATTTGAAACAGAGTGGATTCGTTGTGACAAAACAGAAATTCATTTTGATTTGCATAGATGTATTTATAATGATTTAACTAAAGAATATGAATTTCCAGAACTTTGTACTGTTTTTTGTGAAAATGATGATATAGCTTTCAATGGACTGATGCCAAAAATTCGTTTTGAAAGAAATGGAACTTTGGGACAAGGTATGAATAAATGTGATTTTCATTTAATAAACAATAGAAAGAAAAATAGATAGTTACACAAATTACAATTTAGTAATTAGTTAGAAAAATAGTAATTTGCTGAAATGATTGGAGGAATGGGTATGAAAAATAAAAATGTATTATTTGCAGTATTAGGTATAATTGTATTAGTAGTGTTAGTGATAGGAGTTTTTTATCATTTTAGAGATAGAAGAACTTATACACTAAATTTACCTCAACTTGAAAAATTAGAAAGTATTTCATTAAATCAAAATGAAAAAGATATTAGTATTAATGACAGAGAAGAAATGAAAGATATACTATATGTTTTAAATGGTACAAAAAGAGTTACTAAAAACGAAAGCATACAAGATGCACCTATAAATATTGATGATGAAATAAAAGTTGATTTTCACTTTATAGAAGCTGGAGTATCTACAATATTCGTATATAAGAAAAACAATAGTTATTATATTGAACAACCATATAATGGTATATATCAAATAAGTGGAGATGAATACAATTCGATAGAGAAACTTGTTAGATAAATTACAATTTAGTAATTAGTTAGAAAAATAGTAATTTATATGGGGAGAATAAGTTGAACTACTGTAGTTATAGATAAAATTAACCAACTCAACACATTATTAAAAATATGTTGTTCAAAGCAAATACCAAACCTGTTAAAATAAATACGGAAAGGGAGGTATTTACTATGAATACAGATAAGATCTATGCAGAGCATATTGCAAATGAATATTCAGCAAAAAAAGAATCAAAAGTAATAGCACTAAAAAAATTAGATAGAAAGGCAAAATTACCAGCAGATATATTCGTGTACACAAATGGAATAATTATGAGTTTGATTTTAGGATTGGGAATGAGTTTATCTATGAATGTTATTGGAAATGGAAAATTTACAGTATTAGGCATTGTAATTGGCATCTTTGGAATAATTGGTGTAAGTACAAATTATTTCTCTTACAAAAAAATACTTAAAAATTCAAAAGAAAAATATGCACAAGATATAATAAGATTAGCAAATGAAATCGCAAAAAGTGAAAAATAGGAAGGGAGATGCAGTATTAAATGAATAAAAATGAAAGCAAGTATTTTAATACTGCTATTCTTTTTGATGAAGCATTAATCTATTTATTAGAAAATAAAGATATTGAATATATAACTATAAAAGAAATATGTAATAAAGCAGGAGTAAATAGATCAACATTTTATCTTCATTATGAAAATATAAACGATTTAGTAGAAGAAACAATGAATTATATAAATAAAAAGTTTATGAACTATTTTAATGAGAATACTAAAGAGTTTATAGAAAAAATAAAAAATTCAAAACTTGAAGATTTAAAATTGATTGAAAAGAAGTATTTAACACCATATTTAAGTTTTGTTAAAGAAAACAAAAAAATATTTAAGGCCTCTTTTAATAACCCAAGTGGTATGAAAGCAAAGAATAAATACAATCATTTAAAAGATTATATTCTTAATCCTATTTTGGATAGATTTAATATTGCTGAAAAAGAAAAAAATTATTTACTTACTTTTTATATTAATGGAATTATGGCAATAATAAAAGAATGGATTGATATTGATTGTAAAGATTCAATTAATGATATTGAAAATATTATTATTAAGTGTGTTGGTACACATCGAATAAACATATAAAATAAGGGGAAAAGTTACTTTTTAATACAATGATAAACACAAATTACAATTTGATGATTTTTTATAGAGAAAAATAAATTATTATAATTACGAAAAATACGAATAAAGACAGCTTTTTGCTGTCTTTTAATTATAACTTTCTATATATAAAGCTTTTGCGATATAAGGAGTTATCTCTTTGAACTTGTACCAACCTGAACTTTTACTATCATTTTTTCCACCATTAGGATTAGAAATATAAACCATGTCATTATTATCTGTTGCCAGTATAGCCATATAATGTGAGCTAGTTGTCCAACGATTATCATGAGGCTGATTCCATACACAAACTAAAATAGGTCGGTTTGTTTCTAAATGCTCTTGCAATTTTTCTTTAGATAAATGAACACTATCATAGTAAAAATCTGTATTTTTAATATTAAATGTATTAGATAACTCTTTTGAAAGTATGTCATAATTTAATTTAGGATAATATTGTTGTCTAAGATCTTCTGGAGTATAATTTTTATTATATCCACTTAAAATAGTTGCAAGTGCAGTGATGCCACAGCCATTTTCTGCCATAGTACCACCCCAATATTGATTATTACTCCAAGAAGAATCAGCATTTTGTTTATATTCAATATAAGTTTTTTTATGATTTTCAATAGTAGTAAATGTAGTAAAATAGCCATCTTTATTTTTTACTTTTTCTTGACCAATTCCAGAATAATTTTTATTTATATCTTGCTTTATTGTTTTATATTCTGAAGTATTAGTTATTTTAGAAACAAATTTATTTAATCTATAAGAGATATTATTAAACGAGATATTTCTAAAAAATATAAACATTCCCAAAATTATTATTAATAACATTAATATTTTTCTTTTCTTCATTTTACTTTCTCCTTTTTCTTTTAATATATTTCTAGTATAAAACTCAGAATAAAAATAAGTTTTAAGAAATAATTAAATAAATCTTAACATTTCCTTAAAAGCAATAAGAGTGTTGGAAATATTAAAAAATTATGATAAAATATTGAAACAGAAATGAGGGGAAAAAATGAATATTTTAGTATTAGATGATGAAAGAGAAATTGCAGATTTAGTGGAAGTTTATTTAAAAAATGAGAATTACAATGTTTTTAAATTTTACGATGCAAAAGAAGCAATAAATTGTATAGAAAGTCAAAAATTAGACTTTGCTATTTTAGATGTAATGATAAAAGATGTTGATGGATTTAAAATATGTAAAATGATAAGAGATAAAGGACTCAACTTTCCAGTAATAATGCTAACTGCCAAAATTGAAGATAAAGATAAAATACAAGGCTTAACTTTGGGAGCAGATGACTATATTACAAAACCATTTAACCCATTGGAATTAATTGCAAGAGTAAAATCTGCATATAGAAGATATACAAAATACAATGAAAAAAGCGAAGAAAATATTATTTATATAAATGGATTAGAAATAGATCAAGATAAGCATATTTGCAGGTTATATGAAACGCAAATTGAATTAACACCTATGGAATTTGATATATTATTATATTTAGCACAAAAAAGAGGAAATGTAGTAAGTTCTGAAGAACTATTTGAAAAAGTATGGAAAGAAAAATATTTAGAAAATAATAATACGGTAATGGTGCATATTAGAAGAATAAGAGAAAAGTTAAAAGAAAATACAAAAAATCCTAAATTTATAAAAACAGTATGGGGAGTTGGATATAAAATTGAAAAATGAGGAATTTATAAAATTAAAAAATAGTATAGCAAGAAAATCTGTCATAAAAATATTATTATATAGTTTAGTTGCGATTATATTATTTTCAGTATTAATAGATGGAGTGTATAATGATGAACTAGCAGACAGTTTAGCAAGTGTAAATAGAGATATATACTATTGGTGCGTAGCAAATAAGATAATCTTACTTGGAATTACATATTTAGTAATATTTGCAATTATATCTTTTTTGGTTATCAGAAATACAAGTAATAATATGGTAGAAATAATAAAAGCTATGGATCAGATAATAAAAGAACCAGAGAAGGAAGTAAAGTTATCAAATGATTTAATACTATTAGAAAGCAAATTGAACAATATAAGAGTTGATTTGGTGTCAAATCAAAATAAGGCAAAAGAAGCATTGCAAAAAAAGAATGACTTAATAATGTATATGGCACATGATTTAAAAACACCACTCACATCAATTATAGGATATTTAACTTTGCTTACTGATGAAAAAGAAATACCTGAAAATTTGCAAAAGAAATATATGGATATAGCATTAAAAAAATCTTTAAGATTAGAAGAACTTACAAATCAATTTTTTGATATTACAAGATATAATTTACAATCAATGCCTATTACTAAACAAAATATAGATTTGGTATTTTTGTTAGAACAGCTTGTAGAAGAATCTTATCCAATGTTACAAGAAAAAAAGTTAGAATGTATTTTAAATAGGCCGAAAGCTATTCAATTTATGGGAGATGGAGATAAGTTAGCAAGAGCATTTGGAAATTTATTAAAGAATGCTATTAATTATAGTTATCTAAATACAACTATAAAAATAGATATAAAAGAATATGAAGATAAAATAGAAATTGTATTTAAAAATAAAGGAGATAAAATTCCAGAATACAAATTGGAAAAAATATTTGATAAATTCTATAGAGCAGATGAATCAAGAACATCTAGCACAGGGGGAGCAGGATTAGGACTTGCAATTACAAAGCAAATTATTGAACTACATAATGGAAAAATTTATGCTAAAAATGACAATGAATTTATTGAGTTTTATATAGAATTAAGTAAATGAGGTAAAAATGAAAAAGAAAAAATTTATTATTTTAATAATAATAATATGTGCAGGTTTGATAATATGGTATTTTAATACATTTACAATTAAAACTAATTATGAAATAATAGAAAGTGAAAAAATAGTAGATGAAATAACCATAATTCAAATATCAGATTTGCATGGAAGTTCATTTGGAAGAAATAACAAAGAACTTATTAAAAAAATAGAAAAAGAAAAACCTGATATTATTTGTGTAACAGGAGATTTGTATACAGCAAAAGATGAAAAAGGCAAACAAATAGCTTTAAAGCTACTCAAAGAACTAGCAAAATCATATAAAGTATATTTTGTAAATGGAGAGCATGATTGTGATGAAAAATTCATACAAAATTTAAAAGATAACGAAGTAAATGTTCTAGATTATAAAAAAGAAACAATAGCCATAAAAAATACAAAAATAAATTTATATGGTATAACAAATCAGTACTATTCAGCAACTTTTGATTTGAAAAATGCTTTTGAAATTAATAAAGAAGAGTACAACATTTTATTAGCACATATTTCAAACTTTGAAGAATTTGAACAATTTGGAATTGATTTATCATTATGTGGAGATACACATGGAGGACAAGTTAGACTTCCATTTTTAGGTGCAATAATAAATAGAGGAATATGGTTTCCAGAAATAGTACAAAAAGGATTAAATGTAGAAACAAATTATATTAAAGGATTATATAGTATAAATAATTCTTATTTATATGTATCAAGTGGACTTGGAAATTATCCAATCAGTATAAGGCTATTTAATAGACCAGAGATTGCAGTTATAAAATTAAGATGATTAACAAACATCCTATATTGTATTTTACATCTATGGTAAAGACAAAATTTATAAAATATACTATCCTTATTGTAGGAGGTAATTATTATGGATCAAGTAAAAATAGGAAAATTTATTGCACAATGTAGAAATGAAAAAAATATAACACAAGAAGAACTAGGAGAAAAATTAGGTGTAACTAATAAAACAACTTCAAGATGGGAAAATGGGCATTATCTACCAGATATTGAAATGATGCAATTATTAAGTAAAGAATTTAGTATTAGTATAAATGAACTAATTTCAGGAGAAAAGATAAATGATTTAGATTATAAAGAAAAAGCAGAAGAAAATTTAATTGTTGCATTAGAGAATAGTACATTTACTCTAAAGGAAAAAATAGAGTTTCATAAAAAGAAATGGTTAAAAGAGCATATATTCGATATTGTTCTATGTATAATTGTTTGGCTAGTAGTTATCGTTGCATTAAAATTACAAAATGCAGAAGGTTATTTAATAGGAACTATATCTGGAATATTAGCAGTTTTTTTCTAACTAGTAATAAATAAAAATAACTATATTGGGAAAAGTACAAATTTAGAAATAGAATATGCAAAAAAATAGGAAAAGAAATTATATATTTAGAAAGATAAATTACAATTTTGTATTTAGGTTATAAAAATAATTTCGATAAAAATAAAAGAAAAGTAAATGACACCTAAAATATGTGTATTATTTATATATAAATATCATATAATATTATATATAATAATTTTAGAAAATCATTTTGAAGTGGTTGACAATTCCAATAATATGGTGCTATAATTATTGTATAAATAAACACTGCCTACTAGGAGGCAAAGAGTAAAATACCCTAGATAATCGATTAATCAGCCACCCAGTTGGCAAAGAGAAAATACACTGGTGAATAAATTTGGGAGTTTTATACTCCCTTTTTTGTTATATAAGGAGCAAAATGGAAATTGTTGAAGGAAAATTATATTTTATAAAAGATGAATTCGTTGAAAAGTACAACCCTAAATATCATTTAATGGAAAATAAAGAAGCTGGAACAAAAAGACCAACTTATTTTTGTTTTCGAGATAAAATTGATAAAGACATATTGTGGTTTGTACCTATGTCTTCAAAATATGATAAATATTTAAAACTATACGAAGATATTAAATCTAAAAAAGGAATAGAACCAAATAATTTTGTATTTGCAAGGAATTTAGCTGGAAAAAAAGCCGTTTTTCTAATTCAAAATATGTTTCCAACTTTAGAAAAATACATAGAACAAGAATATAAAAAAGCAGGAATATCAATTAAAGTTCCTAAAGTAGTAAAAGAGGAAATAGATAAGAAAACTAGAGATATTTTTGCACTTACAAATAGAGGAATTGTAGCCACATTTACTAATTTACCAGAATTTCTAAGAGACATAAAGGTAGAAAAATCTTGAATTTATTAATAAAAATAATAAGAAAGTTTTAGTAGCAGTTATAGTTATACTAATCATAGGAGTAGTTGTTATTCTTGACAATAATAAAGAAAAACTAATTACAGATAATAATTCAAACAAATATGGCTGGGGTGTTGAATTTAGAGTCCAAGAAAAAGTTAATGGAGAGTGGAAAGTTTCAATTTTGACAAAAAAGGAAGAGTGGGAGAGAGGGGTAGTTTTGAAAAAATAAAGATTTAAAAATTAAATAAAAAATAAAATTTCTAAACTAATTCCAAAAAAATTATAAAAAAAATTTTTTTATAAAATTTACAGAACAAATCACAAAAATAAAATTTATAATTAAAATAAAATTAGAATAATAAAATTAAAATTTCAAAATTTTAATTTTTAGTTTAAATTTTAGATTTTTAGATTTTAAATTTGTGCAATGTTAAATTTATAATTCTAAAGCCAAACATTAAATATTTAAAACCGAACATTTGTATAAAACAACTTTTTACAAATTATAATGTATAATTTTATAAATTCACAAAACAAATTTAATGATCTAACTTATTATAATTATTTTATAAATAAGACACTCTAAAATCGTTTTTAAGACATTTTTATATAAAGTCTAACAAGTTATACATTTATGATTAAATACCTAAATTTATAAATCTGATATTTATTATACAATTTTAGTAGAAATGCTGATTTTTAGGCATTTATTAAAAATGCTCAAAAATGGCTAAAAAAGTGACGCACGAGAATCGATTTTAAGACGTTTTTATTTTTTAGGCATATAACTTGTTGTTTGAAAAATAAGGCAAAATACTGATATATAAGGATTTGAAGAATTTTTGAAAAAATAATCTAAAGTTATATAATTTTTTATAAATTATTAGGTTACAATAATGAAAAAAATCCAACCAAGAATAAACACAAAATAATGAAGCATCAGAATCAATTTTAAGGAGTTTTTATATAAAAGTAATGTAGTTTATTGTATATAAATATAGCTAAACATAGCTTGTATCAAGGAATAGCTAAGTTTTGATGGGTGGGACTAAAATGCAGGTCCTATATATTTGTTCTTATCTCTTTTTGCACAAAACTTTGATTTTGTGCAATGTTTTATATTTATTATAAATATGGTAGCCCCTATGCTACCTTACAATTTACTATAGCTATTTTATATACTAAATAAATTTAAAAGTCAATACTATTTTTAAAAATTGTGCCTAAACAATCAACACTTAATGTTGCCATGTAATATTTATTCTTTTTCCCTTCTGGATAAAACCTAAAATATAGCTTTTGCTTATTTCGATAAACCTTATCATAATGAACAATAAATTTATCTAATACAACAGATTTATCAAAACATAATCTACCATGGCAATAACAATGCTTTTGTAAAACTTGTCCTTCGTAAAATGTTCCGTATTGATTAACAAAATATTTAGTATCTTTCGATACCGTAGCTATAATAAAACCCCCTTTCTCATATAAAACATTATAGCATAATTATGTAAACATTGCAAACTTTGTAAAAATATGGTATTATCTTTATAAGGAGGTGTAAAAAATGGTATATGCTTTAATATTTGTAATAATAATTTTAATGATGGATCTAATAATTACTAAAATACCAAAACAAGAAAAAATAGAAAATGAGGACCTCTCTTCCCTATATGAGAAAAAAACATATTTGTTAACACAGAACGAATTAAAGTTTTATAAATTACTAAAAAGTATTACAGATAAAAATAACTTAAATCTATTTAGTCAAGTTGCTTTATATGAAATAATTAAATCAAAAAATATAAAATATTTTAATAAAATAAAAAGTAAAACAATTGATTTTGTTATTACAGATGTAAATTGTAAAATAAAGTTATGTATAGAACTTGACGACCCCACTCATATAAAAGAAAACAGACAAAAAAGAGATAAATTTGTTGATAACTTATTCAAAGAGTTAAATATAAAATTAATTAGAATCCCTGTTCAAAGCTACTACAAATTAAATGAATTAGAAAATAAAATCAAAGAGAGTTTATAAGCTCTCTTTTTTCTTCTTGCAATAAAAATAATAACATCTCCAATTTTTGCATTTTTCACAATGATATTTTGCTTTTTTTGCCTCCCTTTCAGATATTCTATTTACAATAAAGATATCATATAAGCATTGCAAAAAAGAACCAATAATTAAAATAATTAAAATTTTATAATTCATAATTACTCCTTTTTAAATTATATTGTTTATAGACACATTCACCCATCAATTCTGATGTAAAATTCGAAACATATTCGGGATTTAAACTGTCTAATTTATATTTATCATATATTTTCTTTTCCAAATAATAAAAGTCCTTTAAATTATGATTTACAATCTTTTCAGGTACTTTTAAATTACGACTAAATAGATAAGCTTTTTGCCCCATTAATCTGGTATCCTTATTGTCCTTAGTCATATACTTAATAATATAAGCTCCTATATTATCAACATGTGAAATAGCATTTACAAATACAAAACCATGTCCCCAGAGCTCTTGTAGCTCTTTTTGAGGAATATAAGGAATATTTAATAAAACATGATAATGAACTGCCCCACGTTCTTGAAATTCGATTACAGCTAAGTATTTTAAATCTTCTTTATATCTTTTCAGCTTTCTAATAAAAGCTTTAAATAACACGTTGCACTCTTTAACATCTGTCTTATTATCTGCAAAAGTTAAAGTAAGAAACTTATCATATTTGTTATCAAAATTACAGCAAGCCAATCTCCTAATAGTATCACGGCGTCTTTGGTTTGTATTAGAATAGTTTTTTTGTTTATTTTCTTCGCTAGCTTCTCCACGAACTCTTGCACCACCCTTTCCATGAATATAATTTTTATATTCATAAACTTCTATAACATGACCAGTAATAATATATTTTTTTAAACCCATATAAAATTACCTCACTTTTTCTATGTTCTTATTTTCAACTATAATTAAATAAAATAGTAACGGGCTTCGCCCTCTATGCCACTACGTGGCATGCTTCGCTTTCACTAAGAAATATTCTTATACTACTTGCCGCAAATTGCTCTCGCAATTTTAGCGGCAAGTTTAGGCTAATGAATATTCAGCATAGGGATCTTTTTAAGGATCCACATAGTTAATTTATAAACCTTATCAAAATTTATAAGTATAATTAAAACTGGAATTACGATCGTAATTGTTGCAGGTCTTATAAAAAACCCTAATAAATTTAAGTTATCAAAAATTAGATCTATAAAACTATTTAAACTATTAGTCAATCCTTCTGGAAATTGAGGAAGATTTATCCAGCTAAATACGCTAAATAATAAAGTTTTTAATAAATTTAAAATTAATTGTATAATCAATTACTAAACACCTCCTCAATTTTTCTACGAGCCAAATTTATTAATGCAAATATAATTACAGCGTCAACACTAATAAAGTAAATATTATGAATATTTTTAAATACTTCATTATCTAATAAATCATTTAAATTATAATCATATTCACAAATTAATTTTGAACCAGAAAAAGGTTCGTTAATTTCTGGAATATGAAAAATAGGTTCAGAAAAATTAATATTTAAGATCTTATTTAAGATCTCTATAATAATATCAAATGGAGTCCATAAAAAGCCTAATCTATCAGAGAACCAGTTTTTTAGATCCGAAAAATATGTATCAAAAAAACCTTCTTCTGGCACAAATAAACCTTTTAAACCATCTAAAATTAACTCAACAAGCTTTTTGCCAAAAAAATTTTCGGAAAAAGGATTTATATAACTTAAAATATCTCCTATCTTTTCAAAGATATTTTTATTAGTTTTTGTATTTTCTTCTATAGCTTGCTTCTGATCCTCTAATGAACTTGATATTTTATCTTGATAATCTTTCTGTTTATCTTCATCTGTATAAGAAGTCCCGACAGTAAAAGTCTTAGTGTCAAGTATGTTGCTATCTTTAAGTGGTTTATCAGAAGAATAAGCACCACCTAAGTTACTAGCGCTAGAAGAAAGATAAAAAATTATTTTGTCTCCAGCGCTAACAGTAAAAGGTAAATTATCCTTTGGAATTGAAAAATAATAAACTTGTCCATCTTCATAAGACTCATAATATTTACCATTTGTAGAAAGTGCAATAACATAATCAGTATAATAAGAAGAATTCGAAACCGGAACATCAATATTTTTTTTACAAATATGCAAATATAAAGTTTGAGTAGTATCATAAGAACCATAATCTACCCATAAATTATCAAATTTCCAAGATGACAAATTATCTAAACTATTAACGATATAAGGACCTTTAGGACTAGATTTATAAAAAGGCTCATCGTCTAACTTTTTATTATTATCTTTATAGTAAATATCTGATGTACAAGTAACAATTGTCAAAGTAGATGTAACACCTACAGAACCACTATCATAATAATCTTTAATCCAATCTTTGTCTGTTTTAATATTATAAGAATAAGATGGAGAATCAGCACATGATGAAGAAGTATAAATCCCCAGAGTAAGATTGTCATTAAGTTTATAAACAGACGGATAATATGACAAATCTGTTGGGAATAATTTTAATCGAACTATATTAGGATTATCATTAACATAGTAAACTAAATAATTAGTATAACCTTCTTTTTCTGGTATCTCTGGTAAAGTAATTTTATTGCCATTATACGTATAAGAAATAACTGCAAAAGAATTATTACTTAAAACAGGTATACAAAACATAAATGTACAAAACAATAAAAACAATAATAATAATTTTTTCAAACATTTCATAAATACCTACTTTCTTATCATGTTTTTTATAAAAATATATAAAAAATAGATAACACATAAAAAGCTTAAAAATGTAAAACCTTGATTTACTAAATTAAAAGATTTATTTTGATTTTGAATAATAGTATTTTGATTATTTATAATATTATCAAGTTGTCTAGAATAATAGTAATAATCATCATAAGACATTGTAGCTGTATCATCTGATAAATCGGCAGTAATATCATTTACATTATTCATTAAAAATCACCTCCAAATTTCTTAGGAAATGCAAATTTTAAAAACATAGATACAAGCATTTCAGCTAAATAAAATATAATCCCGATTGGCAAAGCTTGTTTAGTAACTTGACCAATTAAATCTCCAATAATTTGATAATCGAACGTCATTTTATCATCTCTCCTTCCTCTAAATTATAAATATTAGAACGTTGAACTCCATGCCATTCATTCCTATATCTTTTCATCTTTGCATATGTATCATAACAAGAATATAATTCTGGCGAATGAAACCACAAAGAATATTTCACAGTATCAAAAACTAATTTGCCATTTTTCTCAACAGCAGAGTCTCCATCTATAAGTCTATTAAACTGAATAGAATGAAAAAAATTCTTACAAATAACAACATCTTTTATTTGTTCCCTAAGAGGCTTAGCCATACGCATAAAAACTTGTGAAGTACCAACAATATGTTTACGTTGTTTTCTCTGCTGAGAAACCTCAACCATAATTTCAATAGGTATATTCTTACTTTCCAATGAGTTAAACTCTAAATGTATTTCATCAATCAAATACAATACTCCTTCTAAACCATTAGCAAGATATTTAATACAATTAAGTCCATCATAAGCAACAACAATTTTTATATCTAAAAATTTTTCTATTTCAGAAGTCGTCTCCACCTCCACTTCTCTAACAGTAACTTTTCTAACAAGCTCTTTACTAGAAATTAAACGATAATAAACAATGTAATCAGTCTCGTTAATTTCCTCTATCTCATAATAACAATTTACCGGCATACTTTTTATAGAAACATTTGTACAAAATACAGAATAAATATACAAATCAGCCACTTTTTTTGTATATTGAACAGCAGACAGAGTTTTACCAGACCCCTGTGGACCACAAAAAACCAAAAGACCATCTGGATCAAAATATGTAGGGTGACTTTTTTTAAAATTACGTCTAAAACTTGCAACCCTAAAAGTATTGAAAACATTAAAACTTCCATCTAATAAACTAGTATTCATGAATACCCTCCCTAAAAATAAAAATTAATACGATTATTTTCAATATCTATTACAACTGAATTAATCTCAATACCATTACAATATAAATCGAGCTTATTAAAATTAGCTAAAAGTTTACAATAGTCAATCATATCTTCTTTTGTAAAAATATTTTTTTTATTAATTTTTTTATTTATAGCTTTATTTAAATCATTATATTTCATAAAATCCTCCAATTATAAAAATAAGGGGCACTAAGCCCCCTCAACTAAAAAGAAATTTTTCCTTTAGTAACAGCTTGAGTGAAGATCTGTTTTAACTTTCTTGCACCAAACCACATTAATACGAATGTCATACCGACACCAACTATACTAGCTAATATAGTAACTAATTGAGCTGGAGTAATACTACCTATAAGGGCAGTTTTTAACGGAGCAATGACAGTAGAAACGTCAGCATTTTCCATAAACCGAACACCTCCTTTCAAGTAAATTACCTAATGAGTAATATTTCAAAATTAGATATATATAAAATTAGATTGAATATCTAACTGTATTACCGTTAATCTCATAAGAAACTGGAACAACAGATAACAATTTTGTATTTCTGATAAACTCAGAATACTTTGCCTTATCAGCAAAAACAGAAACATTTGAAACGTATGCTGTATTATTATCTGCCGACATTTTTGGTTTTGTAATAAAATCAAGGACATTGCACTCATTATTAGATTTACTCATAAAACTGCGGTAACCAACAAAAATTAAATCTTCTTTCATTATTTTTAGTCCTCCTTTCGCATAAAAAAATAAGCTACAGTAAACTGTAACTTATAATAAATATATTTAAACTACATAAACTATAATATATCTAACCCCCATTATATTTTGTGCAATCTTTAATTTTTTTCCAGCACACAACTTTGATTTTGTGCAATGTTTTATCTAACTATATATAGCAAAGTTTTGTCCTTTGCCTCTTCTCTATTCTCTTTAAAAAAATAAGAAATATATCTAATATAAATTACATATTTCCTATATTTTTAATACAACAACTAATCATTCTCGAGATTCTTTACTGTTATAAATATTTTTTAATTTAATCTATGTAATTAGGCTTAGCATGATCACAAATTTTCCAATTATTTATTTCATTTTTAGCAAATTAACAGCATTCTTCAGATTAACTATTTATAATTAATTTTATATTTTTATCGACAAATTACGACACATGTTTTTTATTTTGTTGTTGTATAATAAAAAAGATTAGTATGCAACTACTAATCTTCTAAATCGTTTTTTAATTGATTTAGGTCTATATCTAATATCTGGGCGATTGCTACCAATTCGAAGTCTTTTACAAGCAATTGATTCTTTTCTATTCGTAGTAATTCGTCCGTATTAATATAGATTCCATAGGTATCTAATAATTGAGATAACCTAACTTTACTCATACCTTTTTCTTCCCTTGCATTCCTTATTAGCGTGCCAGAAATGTTTTTCTTGTTGTTATATCTTTTTAGCATGATTAATGGTTCCTTTCGTTATTATCGTACAAGTATGTAATTATTTTATAACAAATCACTTTAAAATGTGCATAGTATAACGACGGATTTACCAAATAAATAGTACATTTTTGTCGAAATTTACCAAAAAAGAGATATTAGAAAGTAAATCTAATATCTCAATCACTATTTTACATTTAAGTTTATCTCATTTTGTTAAATATTTTATATATTTTTAAAGTTTTATCTTATTTTATATTCAAATATCCTTTTATTTTTTGTATAAATTCTTCATTGTTTTTTGTTGTCATCATTAAGTTGATTAGTTGTTCTGTTACTTCTGAAACTGGCTTGCTTGATAATGCTTTTCTTAAACCAAATACTGTTTTTAGTTCTTCTGGTGTAAGTAACTTTTCTTCTCTACGTGTTCCAGATTTATTTATATCTATTGCAGGGAATATTCTCTTCTCAGATAATGATCTATCTAAGTGTACTTCCATATTACCAGTACCTTTGAATTCTTCGAAAATTACTTCGTCCATTCTGCTCCCTGTTTCTACTAATGCTGTTGCAAGTATTGTTAAGCTTCCACCATTTTCTATGTTACGAGCTGCTCCAAAGAATTTTTTGGGTTTATGTAATGCTGCAGGATCTAAACCTCCAGAAAGTGTTCTTCCTGATGGTGGTATTACTAAGTTGTATGCTCTTGCAAGTCTTGTTATACTGTCTAATAAGATTATAACATCTTTACCATGTTCTGTTAGTCTTTTTGCTCTTTCTAGTACCATTTCAGCAACTTTTACGTGATGCTCTGGTAATTCATCAAATGTAGAGTAGATTACGTCTCCTTTGATTGATCTCTTCATGTCTGTTACTTCTTCTGGTCTTTCGTCTATTAATAACACTATTAATTCAATTTCAGGATGATTTACAGTTATGCTGTTTGCAATTTTCTTTAATAATGTTGTTTTTCCAACTTTTGGTGGTGCAACAATCATTCCTCTTTGACCTTTTCCAATTGGGCAAATTAGGTCTATCATTCTCATAGCATATTCTGTTGGAACAGTTTCTAGCTTAATTCTTTCTTCTGGATATATTGGAATTAAGTCATCAAATTTTTTTCTCTTATAAGCTTTTTCTGGGCTTTCTCCATTTACTTCACCAACAAATATTAATGCTGGAAATTTTTCTCCTTCTTTTGGAAGTCTTGCAATTCCCTTTATTTTATCCCCTTTATCTAGTCTAAATCTTCTAATTTGAACTGGCGATATGTATACGTCTTTTGGGCTTGATAAATAATTTTCTCCTCTTAAAAAACCATAGCCATCTGGTAATACTTCTAATACACCTTGCGCTATAAAGTCATCTGCATTTGTAAGCTTATAAGCTAAGTCTGAATCATTTTTAGCATTTTCATCAATTTCATATCTTACATTGTTGGATGTTTTTTCAGTAATAGTATTCTCATTTCTTATATTATCCAAATTATCATTTTGACTTCCATTGTTATTTTCTACTGAATGAGTGTTAGCAACATTTAGTTTTTCATTTGAGACGTTCTCATTTAAATTATTGTTTTGTTTAGTTAAATCTGCGTTTTTACTATTACTATCTAAAATTTCAATAAGTTCGTCTTTCTTTAATTTTGTAACATTCTTTATTCCTTTTTCTTTTGCCATTTGGCGTAATTCCACTAATGTACAATTTGTTAAATCCATATTATAGTATCCTTTCTATATTTCCATGATTATGGAAGATGATTTGTGTATAATAATTATCTAAATAAAGCTAAGCTCTAATAAAATTAAAATAATCTATAATTATCTTAGATTAACTTTTTTGGTTTTTGCGTCATATATTTGTTTTGGAATTTATTAAGATTAAAATTTATTTCGATTAAAACCATATCTATTATATATTAAATTACCAAAAATTGCAAGAAAAGAGAGCAATTTTTTGCTCCCTTATTTGCTAATATCTATATAAACTCTTTCATTAGGTAAGTACATATCCAATTTTTCTCTTGCTACTTCTTCTATATATTCAGTTGAATTAACATTTTCTTTTGTTTTTTGTAATTCACTGTTAGTTTCTTTTGCGGTCTCAAGCTGTTCAGAATAAGTAGAAGCTTCAGATTTATATTGATTTAATGTTTTTTGTTGTGATATTAATGTTACGGCGAAATATATTAAAAATATTGCTATTATTATCTTTTTATAAATTTTTTTCATCTAATTATCTCCAAAATTCAATTTTTTTATATCTAATTATATATTTCTACATTATTTCTTAAAATCCTTTTTTATGTGTAAAAAATTTTTAATTTTTTTCGTTTTAAATACATTTTTCGCGTTTATTGTTAATATTTTGAATGGTTTTAAAATTAGGCTAAGAATATATTTTTTAAATAAGTACAGTAGTTTTCTTATTGGAAATGTAATAATCATGAATATTTTTATTATGGTGTTTTTTAATGTTGTAATTATCTTTACGTTTATTTTTATGAAATATTTGCTTATTGTAGATAAATATAAAACATTGCCTAATAGTAGGGCAAGAAATATGTAAAATCTTAGTTCTCCATTATTGAATATAAATATGATAAATATTAAGAAGATTCCAGTTATAATGCCAAATATGGCATCTTCTATGCATGTTACAAAATCGGGTGTTTTGAATGATTTTCTTAGTATTCTAAATATGTCAAAGAGTATTCCTATGGATATTCCGCAAAGTATGTATATTGCAAAATACTGCATTTGGCTGATTATTTCGCTATTCATATTTGGTTTTAATTCTCCTTCTAGTCACTAAGCTAAAACTTAATCTTTAAATACATTACAATATTTTATATATAAAATTGCATTTCATTATTGCAGAAAATATACAAAATTATTATATTGTAGTTATGAATTATTTTCTTTACTTAAAAATTTTACCTAATAAACTACCAGAATTTTTTTTGCCAATTTCATCATTACTGTAGCCCATATTGTAAATTTGACCTTCAATTATTACTTCTAAACTATCTATACTAAGCTTATTTATTCGCAAGTCCTCACCCTTTACAGTAAGTAGTCCTAATTGTGTTTCTACTATTACTATTTGGTCATCAAAGCTTAATACATCTACAACTCCTGTTATGGTTAACTTTTCTCTATTTTCTAAAATCAAATTTTGAATTACATTTCCATTATTTTGAGGCATGTTCTTTCTGTCGTCCATAGGCCTTTCCCCTTCCCCTATTTCATATATTTAATTATATTCGGGTCTTGTCTATTTTAGAACAGGTTTTAAGGGATTTTCTATTAGAACTACAACATAATAAATATAAGAACTAAATTAAAAATTTCTTTATGCAGAAAAATCAATTATAACTTTTCTACCAGAAAAAACTCTTATAATAACCCGTTTTTTAAAAGAGACTGGAAACTCGCCTTTTGAAGATTCCAAAGGAACCAAACCAAGATCGACATTTCGAGGCTTTAAAAAATGATTATTAATAAGAGTTTTATTTAATATATTTATGAATTTGAAGATGCGTTATATTTTAAATAACTGTCTATGAATCCGTTCAAATCTCCGTCCATTACAGCTTGAACGTTTCCTACTTCGTAATTTGTTCTATGGTCTTTTACTAGTGTGTATGGGCAGAATACGTATGAACGTATTTGGCTTCCCCATGCAATGTCCATTTGAACACCTTTTAAGTCATCTATTGTATCTTTATTTTCTTTTTCTTTTAAGTCAAGCAATTTTGATTTTAGCATTTTCATTGCTGTTTCTCTATTTAGAATCTGAGATCTTTCTGACTGACATGTAACTACTATGTTTGTTGGAATATGAGTAATTCTGATTGCTGATGATGTTTTGTTTATGTGCTGACCACCGGCTCCTGAGGCACGGTATGTGTCTACTCTTAAGTCATCTGGATTTATATTGATTTCAACGTCTTCTGTTATTTCAGGCAATACTTCTAATGAAGCAAATGATGTATGACGTCTGCCACCAGCATCAAATGGAGAAATTCTAACTAATCTATGAACTCCCATTTCTCCTTTTAAGTATCCATATGCATATGGTCCAGATACAAGAAATGTAACGCTTTTTATTCCGGCTTCATCACCTGCTAAATAGTCTAATTCTTTTACTTCATATCCATTGCTATTTGCCCATCTGCAGTACATTCTATATAACATCTCGACCCAATCTTGAGCCTCTGTACCACCAGCACCAGGGTGCAATGTTAAAATTGCGTTGTTGTTATCATACTTTCCAGATAAAAGTGTTGTTATCTCAAGCTTTTCTATGTCTTTTTCGAGATTTTCTGTTGTGTCTAAAATTTCTTTTGCTTCTGAATCTAACTCCTCCTGTTTTGTACCTTCTTGAATTTCAGACTTTACTAATTCATTTAATTCTTCTATATATTCAAATGTTGATGATATTTTTTTGTAGTTTTCTGTTTTATTTTTAAGTTCATTTATTCTTTTTAAAATTCTACTAGAATTCTGTGAGTCTTCCCAAAAAGAAGGCTCTTCAGTCTTTTTCTCTAATGCATGCAATTCTTCTTCTAAACTAGCAATGTCAAAGAGAGTCACCTACTTCTTTTAGTCTGTTTTTTAACGATTCTAGCTTTTTAGTATTTTCGTCTAAATCAATCATTTTATCACTATCCTTTCTTTAAGAAAATTTTACATTTCAATTTTTTAATTCTTTTTTTGCCTCTTTGTAATCAGGCATATAATATTCCACCATGTTCCAAAATTGTTTTGAATGGTTCATATGTTTTAAATGGCAAATTTCATGTAAGCATACATATTCTATTGCATGTCTGCTGTAAGCCATCAGGTTTTGATTTATGCTTATTTTTTTCTTTGAAGAACATATTCCCCATGTTGCTTTTAAGTTTTTTATATTGCATTCTAGCGGAGCTAAGCCAGTACGCACTTTTAAATCTTCCATTGCTGACGGAACTTCTTCCTTTGCAATATATTTATATAATTTATCGATTAATTTTTTTACATTTTCTTGTTCATTTTCTTTACAATCTTTGTTTAAATCGCAATATAAATATTGATTATCCATATTAAGCTTATTTCTTTTGCTATCAACATACATTATTTTTAGTGTATATGGTTTTCCTAGCACCCTTACTGTGCTTCCGTCTTTATATATTGTATTTATTTTTCTCGATTGTTCTTGTAATTTTTTATTTATCCAGTCAGCTTTACTATTCACAACATCTTCAACATATTTAATTGAAGAACGAGGTGAAGTTTTTATTATAACTTCACCATCTTTTATTTGAATATATGTATTTTTTATTTTTTCGTACACTATTTTGCATTTTATATCATTTATAATATGATATTCTTCGTTTTTTTGTTTCAATTTGTACTCCTAATAATTGTGTATTTTTTGATTTATTTCTTTAATTTGTTTCTGCTTTATTATTTTTTCTTCTTTTAATAATGCTGCAATTTTATCACGATACTCGTCAGGAATATATTTAGGTTCTAAATTTCCTAAACGTAATTGTTTGTATAAGAACATTACGATATTTTTTTCGGAAATCTCGTTGTTTTCACTAGTTCGAACTATTTTATCTTTATTTTCATGTAATTCTTCTGTAGGCTTTGGAAGTGCTTCTACATCTTTGTTAAAGATTCTTTTAAAGAAGTTTCTTATGTTTGTAATAAGGCTCATATTAAAACCTATCCTTTCTCATATGCTAAAAATTATTTAATCTCTACCTTCATCTTTTGAAGGGATCGAATTTCTAAGTTCTGTGTGAATATTGATGATTCTTTCTTGTGCTTTTTTCAATTTTTCCATAAGAATCTGAATTGTATCTGTTAGTTCATTAACTTCAGTATTTAATTGTGTTATTTCATCTTCTAGTGCTTGTGCTCTTTCAGGAGTCATTGCTTGTATAGCATTGGTTTCTTGTACTTTTAATGAATTTTCTCGATTGTCCTGAATATTCGATGCTTCATTTATTCTAGTTTGATCATTAATTGAATAATCAAATCCATCATCTAAGATTTCAGAACTTTCCATTTTTGCTTGTTGTTTAGCTATTCTTTTACTTGCAAGTTCATTAGCATACTTTCTGGCACCAGACTTCAACTCTGAGTAATCTGTAGTTTCTCCAGAATATAATTCAATGTATGCATATCCCTCAGAATAATCCTCTAGTGCTTCAAGAGCTTGCTCTTTTTTCTCCTCTTTAGGACTTTTTACTATAGCACTAAAAGGTTTAGTAATTTTCATAAAGATAATTAATTTTGCTATTTCGGCATCAATTTTTTCTGATGGAATTCCTTTTTGAAGCAGGGCCACAGTTATTTCGGGTTTTACATCCTCTATATATTGATTGATAGAGTAACTCGTTCTAACCAAAAAGCCATCTTTAAAATATTTAGGTAATTTTACGCCTAAACTTCTTGCTAATTTTCTAAGAGTCTTCTCATTCTCCTTCTTAATATCTATTGCTTTTGTATTGTTTTTATTTCCAACATATTTTGTTTTGGATTTTGATGGAGTATTCTTTATCTTCTTTTGCTCTTTTTCCTGTAGTATAGCCTTTGTTTCAAATAGCCATTGTAGATTTTTTCCTCTCTTATAGGTAGCTTTTTGAAATTTGTCTTCGTATAAATGCTCCAATAATTTCATCTTTTCGTCGCTTAAATATTGAGGAAAAGACGTTCTTAAGCCTAATTGATTATATCTATCAATTCCATCGCATTGTGCCAATTCTTCTTTGCTCAAGCATCCATCATTCATATGTACCGAAAAAGGTTCCATATAATTTGGAAGAGAAAAAGATATAATGCAATTTGGAAAATTTCCTTCATCTCCAGCCTGTATTTTTCTGATTGAGACATCCATCAATGCGCCATGAGATTTTTCTTCTATTAATTTATGAACACACCAGGTTTTTATTTTAAACAATTCTTGTACCAAATGATTTGTTTGCCAATTTTGCATTCCTCCCACATTGGCACAAAATGCGTGTGCAAGCTGATTTGACAGGTACATAAAATTAGCATATTTTTCACTTTGGGAAACTTCCCTTTTTCCATTATTTCCATAAAATTGATTACTAGAATCAACATTAGAAAATCTAATCTCTTTTAATACATCTGGTAAAGCTTCGGGTTCAAGGTCCTTGTAATCAAGTGCGTATTGGTTTAACGTTGATATAAGTGTTTGCTGAATGTCAAAGAAATCAGATTGTGATAGTATATCAACTAAAATAGCGATATAATCTGATATATCTTGCTGTTCTAGCCAACCTGTCTCTTTTAATCTTTTCAAGCTTCGTACACTATTAATTTCGCTAAGATTAGTAATTTCCCATTTTCTAGACAAATCTATTGTTCTTTTGGCCTCATTGGAATTTAACTCACCTATTTGGCTGGCAAATATCATTAGACGAATTAGTGTTTCTTTATTATATTCTGTTATATTCATGTTTTTAGCTGTCATTCGAGCTTTAAAATTTTTTCTCATTATGTATCTCCTAAATTATCTTTCGATGTCATTGTTTAAAGTATTCTTTATACTTCTGTCAATTTTTTCGCAAGAAACTAATCTATGTAGTTCAGCTTGCACATTAGGAGGAAATTTGCTTATATCAATCCCCATACCTTTTAATTCCGAAATAGGCATTCCTTTTCTAATACATGCTTTCGCAACTTTTATTCTTTCGGCTCTGCTCAATTCTTTCATAACTAAATTTAATCCCTTCTATTATATTTCAAATTTTCTTTGCTTTTCATATTCACTTTCTAAATCTGCTAAAGGATTGTCTTCAACAGCATTTCTAACTTGTTGATCATCAACGTGAGTGTAAATTTGTGTAGTTGATATACTATCATGCCCTAATAAAACCTGTAGTGCTCTAATATCAACGTTTCCATATCTATACATTAATGTTGCAGCGGTGTGTCTTAATTTGTGCACAGAATATTTATTTGTGTCCAAACCTGCCCTCAACAATTCTTGTTTTACAACATATTGAACTGTTCTATTGCTTATTCTTTCTAGTCTTTCACTTAAAAATAAAGCATTCTCTGATCCTTGTTTTATGCCTGTTTTAGGTCGTACTGCTAAGTAATTATCTAATGCACTCATACACGATTTATTTAAATATATAACACGCTCCTTGTTTCCTTTACCAGTTACATTCATTTTTGCTTCATCAAAATCTATGTCTTTAATATTTATTCCAACAAGTTCAGATAAACGCATTCCGCAATTTAAAAATAATGTAATAATTGCATAATCACGTTCCTTATTTCTCGTATCTTCATTGTTTGTAGCAGCTAAAAGTTTTTTACTTTCCTCTAAAGAAAGGTATCTAGGAACACGAACTCCTATTTTAGGTGATTCTAAATTTAATGCTGGGTTGTGGTCCATTGGCTTTGCAGCCTTTTGCGACATATATTTGAAGAACACCCTAATACTAGCCGTTTTTCTAGCTCTTGTTGCTGGTTTACTTTGACAACTATTTGCCAAATAAAACAAATACGCATGTATATCGTCTAGTTTTATTCTATTTAGTGTATCCAAATCCATATTATGAATATCTATTGCATCAAAATTTTTCTCATCTGTTAATTTAAAACGATACATTATATATTTCAAAAATCTATTTAAATCATAATTGTATTCTTTTACCGTACCAGGCGATTTGTTTAAAATCGAGGTCGTATAGTCCAAAAATGCATTTAAAAAATATGGATTTCCATCTGTATTTATCATTTTTATTGGTCCTTTGTTTTCTATCAATTTTCGGTATTTATAACCATTTATATTATAAGCCTTTTAGACAAAAAAGACAATATTTTTTGTTCACTAAAAATATTCTTTGGGATAAAAAAATAATTTATAAACAACAACGGAGCATCCGTAGAAACGAATACTCCGTTGTTGCAACATGTAAATGCAAATTAGCACATACTTGTTTTCAGCTGATTAACTTATCGGCAAACTCACATATCTTTGCTTTCCAATATTTTCCATCACGAGAATATCTTACTTGGCTAAGCAAATATTGCATTGCTTTACTATCTATTACTTGATTTGCTTTGTTGCCAATAGCGTATCGAAATTGATTTGTAGATCCTTCTGGTGGAACCACGAGCAGAATATGTCCCTCATCCTCCACTGTTAGATAGTACTCACGAACAGCCGCACCATCAGACCATTTATCAGAAGAGGCTATAATAATCATCTGAATATTGGTCTTCTCACGCAGGTATTCCAGTCCTTGAATTAATTCTTCTTGGTTAGAAAAAATATTATCATCATGCAAATATTGCACAACTGCATACTCTCCTTCAAGTGGACTTTTTCCACCAATATCGGAATTAGGAAATACAGTTGTTATAATTCCGTATATAAATAAACATACCAGCGTACAGCACGCAATGAAAAGTGCAATATCTACATCATACCGAAATTTTCGTTCTACAAAATCTTTTAATCGTTTCATATACAGATCATCTCCTGTTACATGTTTGCCCTTGGTTTCAAGAAGTTTTTGAACTTTCCATCAGTTTGTCAGCGAATCCACATAGTTGCCTGTTCCATTCATTACTATCTCGAGAATCTTCCACTTGTTTTATAAAGTACTTAATTGCTTTATCATCTATTACTGTATCGGCTTCATCTCCAATTGCATAATAAAACGGGTATTTCGAGCCTTCAGGCGGTACGATAAGCAACACATGTGCTTCGTCTTCCACTAAAAGATAGTACTCTTCAACGGCTTTTTTATCAGACCATTTCTCAGAAGAAGTCATTACAATCATCTGAACATTCGTCCTTTCTTTCAGGTATTCCAGACCTTGTAACAACTCGTCTTGATTTGAAAATACGTCGTCATCATGCAAATATTGCACAACTTTGTAATTGCCTTCGAGAGGTTTCTTGTCACCGATATTATCACTAGACAAAAACTTAAAAATTACAGCTACTATGATAACAATTAGGAAAGTACTCATCAATAGTATAGCACCTATATTGTCGCTATCAAATCCTCCATTCAAACTGCTTCTGTGATAGTGGGTATGCGAATGAATCCGAGCTCCTCCAGAATGTCCACCGTGTGCCATAATAGTCTCCTTTCGTTTGAAATTGTTAATAAACTATTTTCATTTTGACAGACGATCCAGATTTTTGAACACTAATCAATCGTTTCATGAGCTTTCCTCCTAAAAATAATTATTTTGTATAGAGTATACTTTATACAGCTTGCAAAAGGCAAGATATATATTAACATAACTATTTTACTACATTTCTGCAATTTTAGCAACTATTTATTTCTGTGTTCATATGCTGATTCATAGGTCATGAACCAACTGCCGATGTGTACCTTTGTATATGGCTTTTCATTCTTTCTAATATCTCCTAATTTATTAAAAGCTATAACTTTGTATCCCAGTCCTATATATTCTACAGTTCCACCATCTAAAAAAGCACCAATCTTTATACAAAATAAAGGCTTTTTATCTTCATTTGCTCGAGTTTTATCAACAGTATAAAATATAATTCCTAATATTACCAGCACAATTAGTATAATTAATTCTATCTTTTTACTTTTTTTCATGAAAATACCTCCATTTTTTCTAAATAAGGGAGTTATTTTGTAATCAAATCTTTCGTATCTCTTGCTATCATTAGCTCTTCGTTTGTTGGAACTACCCAAACTTCTACTTTCGAATTTGGAGAAGATATTCTTCCTTCATCTCTGAATTCATGGTTCTTTGCTTCATCTATTTCTACTCCGAAGCATTTTAAGTTTTCACATATTCTTCTTCTTGCATTATATTGGTTTTCTCCAATTCCTGCTGTGAATACGATTGTATCTAGTCCTCCAAGTGAAACTATGTATTGAGCTATGTATTGTGCTACCTTGTATGCATAAGCACTTATTGCAAGTTCTGCTCTCTTGTTTCCTTTTGCAGCTTCAGCTTCTATGTCTCTAAAGTCTGCTGATACTCCTGAAAGTCCTAATATTCCAGATTCTTTGTTTAGTATTAATTCCATCTCATCTGGTGTTAGATTTTCTTTTTTCATTAAATATGTTACTATTGATGGATCCAAATCTCCAGAACGTGCACACATAGGTATTCCTCCAAGTGGAGTTAGTCCCATTGTTGTATCAACGCTTTTTCCGCCTTTAACTGCACATAAGCTTGCACCTTGTCCTAAATGGCATACTACTGTTTTTAACTCTTCTACTGGTCTTCCTAAAAGCTCTGCAATTCTTGCTGAAACATATTTATGAGATGTTCCATGGAATCCATATTTTCTTATTCCATACTTTTCATAATATTTGTATGGAATTGGATATGTATATCTTTCCTCTGGAATTGTTTGATGGAATACTGTATCAAATACTGCTACATTTGGTTTGCCTGGCATTGCTTCCATAGCAGCTCTAATTCCTGTTATAGCAGCCTTGTTGTGAACTGGTGCTAAAGCAGCACATTCATCAATTTTTGCTATTACATCTTCATCAATTATAACTGATGAACTAAACTTGTCTGCTCCTTGAGCAACTCTGTGACCAATTCCGTCAATCTCAGCTAGACTCTTTATTGTATTGTATTTAGGGTCTAATAATAATTCTGTCATAAAATCGATTGCTTCCTTATGTGTTTTTACAGGGTGATCAAATCTAAATTTTTCTCCATTAACTTTATGAGTAACAAAAGATTGCTCTCCTATTCTCTCATAAGTTCCTTTTGCCATAACCTCTTCTGTGTCCATATCTATCAATTGATATTTTAGTGATGAACTACCACAATTTAAAACTAATACTTTCATTTTTTTGTCCTTTCTTTTCGCCCAATAGGGACGCCCCTTTTTGGGCGAACTTTATTGAGTTTTTATTTATATATTTTTTAGTTTTATACATTTTTTGAGCTCTTTTTTAGAACATTTCTTTCTCCGTCTCCAAAATTGTATTTAAGCTCCGCCCAAAAAGGGGCGTCCCTATTGGGCGAAGTTAATATTTATTTTACAAGTTCCATTGTTTCTCTTGCTATCATTAGCTCTTCGTTTGTTGGAACTACCCAAACTTTTACTCTTGAATTTTCACTCGAGATTTCTTTTTCTGTATCTCTTACAGAGTTGTTTTTATCAGGGTCTAATAATACTCCCATAAATGTTAAATGGCTACATATTCCTGCTCTAGAAATTGGGCCTTTTTCCCCTACTCCTGCTGTAAATGTTATTACATCTACTCCATTCATCGTAACAGCCATTTTTGCTATGTATTGGGCTATTATGAAGTCATATTCTTTTAGTGATGAAATAGCTCTTTCGTCTCCTTGCGCTATTGCTCTTTCTACGTCTCTGTTGTCAGATGATATTCCAGAAAGTGCTAATAATCCAGAACGCTTATTTAATATTTCATCAATTTGAGCAGGATTCATATTTTCCTTAGACATCAAGTATGTTACCACTGATGGGTCTAAGTCTCCAGAACGTGAGCCCATTGCAACTCCTCCTAATGGTGTAAGCCCCATTGTTGTGTCTACACTGACTCCGTTTTGAATGGCACATAGGCTTACGCCTTGGCCTATATGGCAATTTATTATTTTTAGTTCTTCTATTGGTTTTCCTAGTAATTTTGCAATTTCTAATGAAACATATTTATGAGATGTTCCATGGAATCCATATTTTCTTATTCCATATTTTTCGTAGTATTCATATGGAATTGGATATAAATATTGTTCTTTTTTTAAAGTTTGATGAAATGCCGTATCGAATACTGCAACATTAGGCTTACCTGGCAAATTGACTTCACAAGCTTTTATTCCTTGTAAATGTGCTGGGTTATGAAGTGGTGCAAATCTAACAGCATCTTCAATTCCTTTTTTTACCTCTTCTGTTATAATACAAGATTTTTGGAACTTTTCCCCACCATGAACAATTCTGTGTCCTATTGCAGCTATTTCATCCAAACTCTTTATAACAGGATATCTTTCATCTGTAAATTGCTTTAACACAAACTTAATAGCCTCGCCGTGGTCTCTGGCAATTACATCATATCTGTATTTTTCCCCATTAACCTTATGCGTTACAAACGAATCGTAACTACCAATTCTTTCGAAATAACCTTTTGCAATTACCTTTTCATTCTCCATATCTATAAGCTGATATTTAAGAGAAGAACTGCCACAGTTTAAAACTAAAATTTTCATAAATTACCTCCATTTCGTTATTTCACAATTTTTTATAGGATTTTCGCCCAAGAAGGGGCGTCCCTATTGGGCTATTTTTTGAGCCTGAACTGCTGTTATTGCTACAACTCCAGCAATATCTTGACTTGAGCAACCTCTTGATAAATCGTTTACAGCCTTTGAAACACCTTGGCACAAAGGCCCATATGCTTCTGCGTGTCCGAACCTTTGTGTTAGTTTATAGCCGATGTTTCCAGCGTCCAAGTCTGGGAATATCAATATATTTGCTTTACCTTGTAGAGGGCTTCCTGGAGCCTTTCTTTCGGCAACTTCTGGAATAATTGCAGCATCTAACTGAATTTCTCCGTCACATATTAAATCTGGCTCTTTTTCTTTCAATAATTTTGTTGCTTCTATAACTTTATCTGTTAATGGCGAATGTGCACTTCCATGTGTTGAATACGAAAGCATTGCAACCTTTGGTTCATCTCCAATTAGCTCTTTAAAACTCTTGCTTGATGATATTGCAATCTCAGACAAAGCATCTGCATCTGGATATTCGTTTAACCCAGAATCTGCAAATATAAATACTCCATCATCTCCAAACTCTTTGTCTGGCAATACCATTACGAAAAATGCAGATACAAGTTTCGTTCCTGGTGCAGCCTTCAAAATTTGAAGAGCAGGTCTTAATGTATCTGAAGTTGGGTGTGATGCGCCAGAAACGAATCCATCAGCATCTCCTTCTTTTACCATCATTGTTGCAAAATATCTGCTATTTGTTTTCAATAGCTCTTTAGCTTGGTCTAAAGTCATACCTTTATTTTTTCTTAATTCGTATAAATCGTTAGCATATTTGCTAAAATCAGCAGAAATTGCAGGGTTTACAATTTGAGCTCCATTTAAGTTTATATTATTTTTTTCAGCTAATTCATTTATTTCTTGTGGATTACCTATTAAAATAATATTAGCAAAGCCTTCCTTTAGAACTATTTCTGTTGCCTCAAGAGTACGTATATCTTCACTCTCTGGAAGCACAATAGTTTTAATGTCTTGCTTTGCTTGCATTTTCATTTTTTCTATAAATGTCATGTTTATTTTTCCTCCTATCAGTACTTAACTTTTGACATCTATATTATATATTCAAATTGTGTAAAGTACAAGAGAAAAATTACATAAAACTTCTAATATCGGCTTAATTTTCTAGTAATTTTTTTCATTTTAGCAGTTTATTATGTTATAATATTTATATAATTAATATAATGAGGTTTAAAATGATTTTAGAATATATAAAAAATAATGATAATTATAATACCGTAAGGCAAGTTGTTACTGGAAAATTTAATATTTCGTACAACCTTCTGCTTAAATTAAAAAAGAATAACAAAATTTTATTAAATGGAACTTCCACATATCTAGATAAAGAGATTTTTAATGGAGATATTATTACTATTAATATTGATTTTGAAGAAGATAATTCTAATATTGTACCAACTAAAATGGATTTATCTATTTTATATGAAGATGAATATTTACTCATAATAGATAAGCCTGCTGGAATTCCAGTTCACCCATCTATAATTCATTTTGAAGATAGTCTATCTAATGGAGTAAAATATTATTTTGATACAATAAATCTTCATAAAAAGATTAGACCTGTAAATAGATTAGACAGAAATACTTCCGGAATAGTTATCTTTGCTAAAAATGAATACATTCATGATATGTTGTCTAAGCAGATGCAAAATAAGCAATTTAAAAAAGAATATATTGCTATATGTGAAGGTATTTTTGATAAAAAACAAGATACAATAAATGCTCCAATCGCACGTAAAGCAGATAGCATAATAGAAAGATGCGTCTCTCCTAACGGAGATGTTGCAATAACTCATTATTCAGTCTTAAAAGAATTTTGTAAAAATAATGAGGCTTTTTCTGAAGTTTTAGTAAATTTAGAAACTGGCAGAACACATCAAATAAGAGTACATATGGCATATATTGGCCGTCCAATCGTTGGAGATAGTTTATATGGACATGAATCCGGCTTAATTAATAGACAAGCTTTACATGCTTATAAAGTTGAATTCGTTCATCCAATTACAAATAAAAAGATGGAGATTCAATCAGTCATACCAAAAGATATGGGGATTTTATTAAATTAATTTTTTAAAACTAAAAAGCTGAAGATTTTGCAAAATTTTAAAGACTGGAAATTTTAATTAGTTTCCAGTCTTTATATCTTCTATTAATTTTAGTACATCTTTGCTATTTGAAAATGCCATGTCTGAATTTGTAATTTTGCTACTTACTTCTTTTCCAAACCATTTTGGAAGTTCTGTGTTATATGCTTGCTCTTCGCTCGAAAACTCTATTTCGGCAAATACAACGCCTTCATAGATTCCATGAAATACATCTAATTCTATCTTTAAATTATCCATGTATGGAATTATGTATCTCGTTTTTTCTATTGTATTATATTTAGAATTAAGTTGTTTTCTTAATTCTGCATAGTCCTCTTCTGATATTTCTCTTTCTATCTCATTTACACTTATTCCTACTTTTGCTGTTTTTATTGTATATTTAAATTTTTTTCCTTTTGCAGTTTCTATTTTTCTTATTCTTACTACCGAAAATTTATCTATATATAAATAATCCTGAGCCATTTTTTTATATTCATATTCTTCCAAGTTTATTCCATTTAAATCATTTACTAAAAATTTTCTTTCTATTTCCATTTTCTATATCCTTTCAAATATAATAAAAACGCAGGATTTTGACAAGACCCTGCAAACTTGTTTGATCATGTTTAGAACATATCTTTTATGTGTTCGAAGCTCTTGTACTTCTTCATCATTTCGATAATGTTTTTGGGGATTTGGTTCTGTACCTCGAAAAGTTCCATACCATCCATTAACTTCATTTCTTTGACTAGTGCGGAAACGCTCTCATCAGGAGAATGAATCTCATTGATGTAAAACACCATGAAAGTTCCTTCTCTTTTAAAGTATTCGTCCCCAGTTTGCTTGCCATCTTTATCGACGACAACCAGCCTCTGGTGTTGGTTTTCCCGTCCGAGCTCTGATGTGTCAAAAGCATATGCAATGTACGAGAACTTAAATCTTGCTCTGAGGTTCTGCTTAAGCGAAACCACCTGAAGACAGAAGTTCTCATAAGTGATATTACTTTTGCCAATCAGCAACAGCACACCATAGTTTCCATAGAAATCATTGTACATCCGTGAAATCGGAATAATATACTTCATTGATTCCGGCTGTTCAACATGCAGAGCCATATTCAATGTTTCATAATCTCTAATCGCATATTGGCCTATGATAGTGTATTGCTGTTTTTCAATCTCATTGACAATTACCTTGTAGTGTCTAGCAGCATTAGGCTTTAAAATTAAATAACTTACTTTAAGGTCTTTAAAATCAAGCTTTTCATGCTTTTCAATTACTGCTAAAACCTCTTCTCTGGTCAAAACAGTTCACTCCTTCGTGTGATACATGATCATTCAACATCTCATCAATTTATTTAAGACGTTGGCCTTGGGATTTACAAATCGAATTTCTCGTTGTCGTATGCAGTGCTGTAATACATCTTGCCTTTGTCACCATTGTCCTTGCGGAACTTGACACCAATTTTGGAAACATGTTTACCGATACACTCGCAAAATGCAACATATGCGCCTTCCTTTTTTACAAGTGCTTCCACCATTTGTTCCCGTTTTTCTTCAGAATATTCCGGGAATTCCTGACAAATAAGCTCTTGCAATCTTTTCTTATCTTCGCAACTAATCATATTCGTACCTCCGTTGCAACTAAAAAGTGTGTCAACTTGCAGGGCTTATTATAGCATACTTTTGAGCTATTGTAAAATAGATTTTTTAAAATAATATGAATTTTTTCGTGTTAATCTAAAAATAGAGCAAACACCGAAATGTTTACTCTATTGCCAGCCATACTTACCTAATTATTTAAGTTTTACCTCCTTAGAAATGGTTCCTTCCGGGACGTAGAAAATATATTTTGTTTCCTCCGTTCCCAGTGCAAAAGTCCAAATAGTTCTCTTGCCTTCTCTTTGGTACACCCTAACTACAGCTTTTTCACAATTAGGATCCTCCACTTCTTCTACATCTTTTCCAACAAGTGTCTGCGTTTTGTAAGTTTTACCAGTTTCAGTACCAAATTCCGAATCAATCTCATACCGATATGTGTACGCATTGTCAGCAGAAAGTGATACATATATCATTCCTACTCCTCCAGAAGCTAAACTGTTTGAAAGAGTCACAAGTTCAGTTTCTTGAGTTAACTTCCACTCGTTGAAACCGCTTACGGGCGAGATAACACCTATAGTACAACCTACCAGTACTACAACAAAACAAATTCCTGTTGCAATCATGTGTATGAATGGACTATCGGTCAACCAAGCTATAATCAGTACAAAAACAAAAACTATAGCAATTGCGATAATGATTGTAAGCATACCATTCTCCTTTGTGTTTTTACGTTTCTAAGCTGGCATTAGAAACAGAGGTTTTAAAGCTTCGAACTGCTACAAATTATAACACAAATATCCCTTTATTTCAATATATTACATTTTTGTTACAAGGTTATTTTTCTCTATGCAATGCCTTTTTGACATTATGCATAAAAAAAACAGTATGCTAATCTGCATACCATATAATTATTATTTTTAAATTAAAGAGTAAATCTGTAAGCCGGGTTCTGTCTAGAATGGTCATTTATCTATTACATATATTACTACATGTCTCAAGCCACCAAATTAAGAAGATGACGAGCAGTCTTATCCTTCTAGTTTCGGTGTTGCTCCAGATGGGGTTTACACAGCCTAGTATGTCACCATACCAGCGGTGAGCTCTTACCTCGCCTTTTCATCCTTACCTTACGGCGGTTATTTTCTGTTGCACTTTCCTTAAGGTCGCCCTCACTGGACGTTATCCAGCATCATTGCTCTGTGGGGCCCGGACTTTCCTCGTACGCTGCCTTTCAGCTTTGCTATACGCGACCATTTAATTTACTCCTTTTCTATTGTACCGCAACTTAAAGCAAAAATCAATGTTTTAGCATTATTTTTAAAGATTATCCAGCTCTTCTATTAAATTAATGTACTTTAAGTAGAATATATCTACATTTTTATCATTACTTGATTTTATTAGTTCTTTAAGTAATACATAAGCTTTGTTTATTTTTGGTTTTCTCATTGTTGATAAATTTTCCTTCATTGTCATTAGCTCTGTTAAGTCTGTTTCTGCCTGTCCCAGTAATTTTAATACATCATCCCACCTGTCTGTCTCTACTATTGAATATGCAAATATGATGTTGGACTTAACGTTTTCCAGTTTAGATTTTGCTGTATCACTCGAAATTTCATTAGTATATTTTGGAATTAGACTATACATATTTGCTAAGCATATCGCGGAATTTACTTTATTTTTTTCCTTTAACGACACCATTAAATTATCTAGATTAGTATTGTAAGCTAAAATATTTTCACTCGTAACATTCATAGTATTTAAGTCTAAGGTTATTGTTGTCCAAGACTTATATAAATTCTCTGCTTGATTTTGCAGTTCATTCCAGTCAATGTCTGAAGTGTTTCGTAGTAGCACTGCATTATTTTGAATTTGATACTTTTCTGTACTGGTAGATGAATCTCCTGTACTTCCAGAGCCTTGTTTAGAATTACTACTGCCAGAAGAATCCGTACCTCCCATTTTGCTACCATTGCTATTGGAACTGCTTTCTTCCCCACTTTTACTACTATCAGTCATAATATTCTGTGAAGAAATCTCTACTGATGTCCTTTTCGCATGAATTTCGTCACTAGTCTGTAAATTATTCAATTTATTTACCATTGCAATCATCGTTTTATCTAAATAATCAATTTCTGAACTGAGTTTTTCATTCAAATTCGTTTTTTTATTATTAACAGTTACAACAACAGTAACCGCAATTATTGCAGCCATTATTATTAACGCAAATATGCTAATTAACCAATTCTTACTTTTCATATTTAAAAATCCCTTCAATTTTCTTTTAATATAAATTTCCCTAAATTGCTCTATTTTATTCTATATATTGTAAGCATATATTTTTTTAATAATCAAATAATAATTTTAGAATTTAGAAGAAAGGATTTAATCAGTAAAATGATTAATTTAAATAAATTATGCATCCCACAATAAAATTTTATAGTAATAAAGATGGAGAAATTTTTAGATTTCTCTCAAAATATTATGACATAAATGAAAAAATTTCACAGAATTTTGATATATATTATCATTCCTTAGAATGGCAAAATTCATACGAAAATCCAATAGAAATTGCAACCATTTTAGGCGTTTTTGCTGATAATATGGATGGATATGAAATAGCAATGTGGCTCTGCCTAGATAAAGGGTATTATATAAAAATAACACCTAACAATGCAGATAGCATCATTAGGTATTTATATGAGAGATTTCCCTATTAATTTATTCACTCTTTTTAGCTCTTGTCATTAGCATTGTCACAGCTTTTCTTGGTTCTAGTCCATTATATAATACATCATAAACCGCATTTACAATTGGCATTTCTATGTTATATTTTTTTGATAATGCATATGCGACTTCTATGTTGTCTATGCTTTCTATTACCATTCCAATTTCTTTTCTTGCCTGTTCAACTGTATAACCTTTTCCTATAAGTCTGCCGGCTCTTCTGTTTCTACTGTGTTCGCTCATGCATGTTACAATTAAATCTCCTAATCCAGATAAACCGTAGAAGGTGTCGTGTTTGCCTCCCATTGCCATTCCAAGTCTTGTTATTTCTACTAATCCTCTTGTGATTAATGCTGCGAAGCTGTTATCCCCTAAATCAATTTCTGTTGCAATTCCTGCGCAGAAAGCAATTATGTTTTTTAATGCTCCTCCAAGTTCTACACCAATTACATCATCTGATGTATATACTCTCATCTTCTCATTCATGAATGTTTCTTGTACTAAATTGCGTACTCCTTCATCTTTTGAAGCTATAACAATTGCTGTTGGTATTCCAACCGAAACTTCTTCTGCATGGCTTGGTCCAGAAAATATTCCATATTTTGAATTTGGCATTTCTTGTTCTATAATTTGGCTAAGTGTACATAGTGTTTCAGCTTCAAAGCCTTTTGCACACATTATTATTGGTTGATTTGTTACATAATCCTTATATTTTTTTATCGTTTCTCTAACAAATTTTGAAGGTGTAACATGTAATATCATGTCTGTTCCTTCTACTACTTTTTGAATGTCTGTATAACATGTAATATTGTCGTTTATTCTTACATCTGGCAAGAATTTGCACTTTCTTTCTATGTTAATATTGTCGGCTTCCTCTTGCATAAAAGCCCATAATTTTACGTTGTGTCCTATATTTGATAAGTGCATTGCCAATGCAACGCCCCATGTTCCACTTCCTATTATTGCGATGTTCTTCATAATAAATTCCTTCCTTCTGTTTTTTATAATTATAAAAGCCCTATGACGGAATCAATTTTTGATGCAATCGGACATAATTTCTTGGTCGGAGCTCCTTCGGACTCCTCAAAAAGCGAAATCATGCCTCTGCACAAAAAATACTAATTCCTATAGCGGGCTTATACATTTAATTTAGTTCTTATTTTGTTCCTTTAAAACTTAGTTTATTTTCTTTTCCTTCTAATAGTCTTTTTACGTTTGATCTATGGTTGAATACTACTAATATAGCCATTATTATAGCAAATATTACATAATTTCCTGGTACTAAGTAATTTTCATGAATGAATACTGTTAGTACTGGGAATAGTATTGCAGCTGCTATTGAGCCTAATGATACAAATCTTGTTAATGCCATTAATATTAATGCAAATACCAAGCAAATTAATCCTATTTGCCAGTTTGTTATTAATAGTACGCCTAGAGATGTAGCAACACCTTTTCCACCTTTAAACTTGAAGAATACTGGAAAAGTATGTCCTAATACAACAAATATTCCTGCTAATTGAACTAATAAGCTTGAATCTGTATCTTTTACAATTTTTCCTGCTATAAAAGCAACTAAAACTGCAAATACACCTTTCAAACAATCACATAAAAGTGTTAAAGCTGCAGCTTTTTTACCAACTGTTCTTAGTACATTGGTTGTACCTGCATTTCCACTTCCCTTTTCTCTTACATCAAATCCAGCTAATTTCTTGCTGAATATTACCGAAAAACTTATACTTCCTAATAAATATGCTATAATTGAAACAATAATATATGTTGCCATAAATAATCACAATCCTTTCTTATAAGTCATAATCTTTTACAATCAGACCTTGTTTTTTCTTATTTAGTATTACTCTTTTCATTTTTCTCTATTTTTTCTCTTGCAATCATTCTTATTGGAGTTCCAACAAGTCCAAACTCTTTTCTAAGTTGATTTACTAGATATCTTTCGTATGAAAAATGGAACAATTTTTTATCATTTACAAATACTACAAATGTTGGTGGCTTTGTAGAAGCTTGTGTCATGTAGTACAATTTTAATCTTCTTCCCTTGTCTGTTGGTGGTTGAACAACAGCTATTGCCTCTGCTAATACTTGGTTTAATACAGATGTTGAAACTCTTAGTGCGTTTTGGTTTGCAACATTGTTTATCATATCGAATAATTTTTCTACTCTTTGACCAGTTTTTGCTGATATGAATAGAATTGGTGCATATGATAAATATGGTAATTTTAAATATACATCTTTAGTATATTTTTCTAAAGTTCCATTTTGTTTATCATATTCATCCCACTTGTTTATTGCTATTATAACACCTTTTCCTGCCTCATGAGCCTCTCCTGCAATCTTTGTATCTTGTTCTGTAACACCTTGTGTTGCGTCAATCATTAAGATACAAACATCGGCTCTTTCTATTGAAAGCAAAGTTCTTGCCACACTGTATTTTTCAATTTTTTCATCTATTTTACTGTGTCTTCTAATTCCTGCTGTGTCGATAAAAACATATTTGCCATGAGAATTTTCAAATTCAGAATCTATTGCATCTCTTGTGGTTCCTGCCATATTGCTTACAATTAATCTATTTTCTCCAAGAATCTTGTTAATTAATGAAGATTTACCTACGTTTGGCTTTCCAATAACAGCAACTTTAATTTGAAGATTGTCATCTTCATTCTCTTGTTTTGGAGGCAATTTGTCATATATATCGTCCAAAACATCTCCAATTCCTATTGCGTTTACAGAAGAAACTCTGAATGGATCTCCTAACCCCAAATTATAAAATTCATAAATTTCTGGAGCATCCTTTCCATAATTATCTGCCTTATTGCAAACCAAAATTACTGGCTTCTTAGACTTTCTAAGCATTAATGCAATTTCTGTATCTGCTGATGTAATACCTTGCTTTGCATCAGTCAAAAATATAATAACATCTGCCATTGCAATAGCAATATCAGCTTGTTCCTTCATCTGAATAGAAATGTCATTAGAATCGTCAAACTCTATTCCACCTGTATCTATTAATGTAAAACTTCTACCTCTCCAGTTAGCTTCGCCATAGACTCTATCTCTTGTAACACCTGGAGTATCTTCTACTATTGAAATTCTTTTTCCAACTATATAATTAAAAAATGTTGATTTTCCTACATTCGGTCTACCAACAATTGCAACCATTGGTTTTGACATTTTTTCACCTTCTTATAAAATTAATTTTTCAAATTACATTATGTATTTTACTATAAAATACATAAAATGACAAGCTTTTGTTTTAAATAAAATTAAAACGAGATATATCTTTATACCCCGTTTTAACTTTAGATTTTTCATATTTAATATTATTTCACTTATCACTATTATCATTGCACTTACTATAGAAATAACACTTGCTACAATCATTTCATTTGTTCCAGTATACTTCATATTTATTTTTACATTCTGTTCATACAATGCTGGATTGATTTTTATTTGTACAAATCCGTTGTCTGATTCTGCATATTCAATTTCACTGCCATTTGCATACACTCTATATCCTAAATAATAAATATATGGTAGTTCAATTGTAAGTCCCGCTTCTGTCTTATTATTTTGATTGTCCGCTTCTTGCTTGCTTTTCATATTTGCCAATTCAAATTCTAAGTTTGTCCTATTTTTGCTGTAATTTAATATTTCCGCTTCTCCATTAGTTATTATTGGTTCATCTTTTCTATTTGCAATATAGGTATTTAATACTTTAAACGCCTTGCTTGGTAAATATTCCATGCTTGCCATTCCTGCATGAACTCTTCCAGTATTTTCAGTTACTCGTACTCCTTCTATCAACCTATCTTCATTCGTAGATAACTCATATTCCAATTTGCTTTTGTATGGAATTAATAATAATGTAGAAATAACAGCTAATACAATTACATCGAATATCTTAAAATTCTTTATTATAATTCCATAATTTATTCCTGCTACAAAGGCGAAGAAGAACGCTGTAAATTCATATAATCTAAACGTAAATTGTATCATTTTGAATATGCTTGGTAACTTTTCAAATGGAAAGAATGTTAATGTCATTATGGTTAAAATAATTCCAAATATTAAAAACAGTACATATGTTCTCTTATAATCTTTTTCTACATTTTTCCACGCTATTGGTGTTAAAACAAGTCCTAATACAGTAACCAGACCTATCGCATAAATCATTGTCTGGTCTTTGTTTGTATGAAATAACTGATAGAATTCTGTTTTATAATATTCTAGCTTATTTCCTACTTCCATACGTCCTGGCACAAATACTTCATAGCTTGTAGCATTATGATGTTGTAACAACCCTACCCAGTAGAAACTTGTTATTAGTAAAATACATACTAGGCTTATTACTAATATACGTATGACCTTGATACTTTTTAGCTTTTTGATATTAAATACCAAATATAATAGGCATATTATGGCCATGTACATAGTAATAACCGTATGTGCCAGTATCAGTCCTACCGTTCCCCAGATTAGCTTAAACGATAGCTTTTCTTCTTTTAGTACAGAATACAAGCCATCAAATATTATTGGTATAAATACAAACGAGGTAAGTTCTGCTACCGCTATTCTTATGTACATGTCTGTTATTCTATATGGTGCAAGTACATATAAAATTGATGATAACAGTGAAACATTTTTATTTTTGGTTACATTCATCATAAATGTATACATAGTAATTCCAGATAATAATGTTACTGCAAACATAAATATTTTTAAACAATTCGTAAATGTAAAATTGAATATCTTAAATATTAATGGAGCATATGCCGTTAGTGGGCTATAAAATATGTTCCACGAGTATCCAAAATTATTACATAAATTAGACATTATCATTGGAAGCATTTCTCCGCTTTTGATAGTTTGATATGTTCCGATTAATCTGCATACATGTTGAATTCCATCATCTCTGTATATGTTTATGTTTTTATTCATCAAGGGAATACATACTATTATGCTTATTAATAGTATGCATAAATATTCCTTGTTATCTTTTATTTTGTTTAGAAGTTTAGTCATCTTAACTTCCATTCCTTTCCCATTTTGCTACATTTGCTAATAGAAATATATATAATTTTCTTCAATATATTTATTTTAACACTTTTTAATAATTATATATCTTGTTTCTTGCTGTGAATTACATATCCTATAAAAGTTATTATTGAAATAGCTGATATCAAATATGATACTTTCTCTATAGTAGTTCCAGTGTACTTAACAGTTATATGTGCACTTTCTATATTTTCATCTAGCTTTATTGCTAGCATTCCGTTATCAGATTCAAACATTTGTATCTTTTCATTTTGCCCTGTTGTAACTGCATAGCCTAAATAGTATATGTAAGGTAATTCCAAAATTGTGTTTGCTTTATAATTTTCTATATCAAATTCTAATTGTAAATCTTTCTTTTTTTCATTTATAATAGTTGCATTTTCATCTAATACATATACTTTATCTTCTCTATAATCTAAATAACTCTTTCCTAGAGCCTTGGTATCTACTTTTTGGGGTAAATAATCTCTATTTATTGACCATATAGAAGTTTTTTCAGCTATTTGTGCTTCATATTCTTCATCCGTCAGATTTTTTTCATCCTCATAACTATAATTATAATCTATTTTCACCATCGAAACTATAATTAGTGCTATCGAAATAGCAAATAAAACATTGTATAGGTTTTCTTTATCTTTTGCAATTATCTCTACAAAGTAATATAAATTTATCGCACATATAATTGAAAGTGCAAATTCAAAGAAAGCCAACATTCTCCATGCAAATTGAAGTGTTGTAAGTATCTTAGGCATTATTATCCATGGAAATAATTTTGTTACCATTGCTAATGATATCATAGCTATTACAGTAAAAGTAATATATTCACTTCTTATATTTTTGGCCACCTTTTTATATGAAACAATTCCCAATAGCGTTAATATAATTAACGGAATTCCAATTTTAAAACTAACACCATTTACTTCGCCAATATCTTTAAATAATTGTGATATTTTTATTGTAGAATTTTGCACATCACTTGGAAGCGATTTCATAGATGTCGAATTAAATATCACATAGTTTCCTAATATCTTGTGTTCCATTAATGGTACAGTAAAGAATGTGGTAATAGCTAAAATAAATATTACATTTATTGCTATTTTTCTGATTACACCTTTATTTTTTAATTGTTTAAAATTAAATACTATGTATAATAGTGCAAATATTGCAGAATATTCTGTTGAAATTGTATGTGTTAATATAAGTCCTATTGCTGCTATTGCTATATAATAGTGTTTCTTTCCATCCCCTTTTAGTAAATTAAATAATCCATGGAATAACATTGGAAAGAATATATAGGCGGTAAATTCTCCTATTGCAAATCTGTTAAATATAGTTTCTAATCTATATGGTATAAAAGCATAGATTAGGGCTCCTAGAATGGCAATTTCACGTTTTTTTGATACATCATATAGAAAATTATACATCGTAAAACAGGATATTAATATTGTGCTATATGCAAATAATTTTAAACATGTATAATAGTGTAATCTAAATATTCTAAAAAATAATGGCCCATATGTAACAATTGGGCTATAAAACAGATTTATTGCATATCCAAACCCGTTTGCAAATTTGCTATATATAAAAGGAGGAAAATTTTGTTCTTCTAAAATTTGTTCCATTCCAAAAATTCTGAGCATATGTACATATCCATCATCCGTGCCATATATTCTTAAATTAATTAATGGAATAGCTGCAATTAAGCTTGCTGCAATTATTATTATATAATGTATTACTTTATCTTTTCGTATATTTTCTATAATTTTTTTCATTAATTAGCTTTCCTTTCATACAGTTCCAATACAATTAATACATATTTTAATTTTCTACATTAGTGCTGGATTATATCTCGTATTTCTTATATTTTGTTAATGCACAGTATATCAATAACACAAAAAAATAACAATACCTAAATGATATTGTTACAAAAAATATAATTTTTTAATTAGTTTTCAGCTGTTTCTGTTGAGATAACCTTTTTTCCATCATAGTAACCACAGCTTGGGCAAACTCTATGTTGCATCATTTTTTCGTGGCAATGTGGACATTCTACTAAGTTCTTATTTTCTAGTTTCCATGTTGATCTTCTTAAGCCTGTTCTAGCTTTTGACCATCTTCTTTTTGGTTGTGCCATTTCTATTCCCTCCTCACACGCTTTGCTTATGTATATATTATTAATATATTTACTTTTTTCGTACCTTCAAATTATACTAGTTTTTTAAGTCTTTGTCAATACTTGTATTTATTTTTTGAATAATTTTATCATTTTGTTGTCTAATTTGTTTATGTCTCTAGCACATTTTACCAGTTCTTTAGATACATCTTCGTTTATTTCTCCATTTGGTTTGTATTTTATTTTGTGTTCTAAACTTGCCCAGAAATCCATTGCTAAACTTCTAATTTGTATTTCTACTTTTACCATACTAATATCATTGTCTATTACTACTGGAACCTCAACAACCATGTGATAACTTGTATATCCACTTTCTTTTGGGTGTGTTACAAAATCTTTTTCTTTTATTACATTTATATCATTAAATTCTCGAATATACTTTCTAATAGTAAATATATCACTTTTGAGTGGACATATAATACGTATTCCAGCTACATCATTTATATCACTTACTAAGTTTTTATAAGTTGGTTCCATTTCATCTTTTTTCAGCTTATTTAATATACTTTCTGGCGATTTTATTCTCGTCATAACATGATCAATCGAATCATATTTATTAAAATACTCATAATCATAACGAATTATATCTATTTTCTTTTCAACCTCTTTTAGAGCTAAGCCATATATATACATTAAATCTTTAAATTTTTCATTATTTATATTAATTCTCGCTTCTAGCTCCTCATACTCTGCTATTCTTATAATAAATTCATTCCTTTCTCATTCTTTCAATAATCCTCGCCCATTAGGGACGCCCCTTTGGGGGCGAAAAAGCTATAAACATATAACTATAATTTCATTTTTTTAAATAATGTCAAGTTTTCCCAAATGGCCATATATCAAATAAGATTATATTACTTGTTTTCTGAATAAATCTAATATATAGCAAATGTATGTCTTTTCTGTGTTTAGTCGGTAAAATCTAGTCTTGAATTTTTCCTCCGCCAACAACTACGTCTCCTATGTAGAATACAGCAGATTGGCCAGGTGTAATTCCACGTTGTGGTTCTTTAAATATAACCTGTATATTTCCCGCTTCTGTCTGATTTATTATTGCTTCAGCCGGCTTGCTAGCATATCTTATTTTTACTGTTACGTCTAGAGTCCTTTCTATTTTATCCATAAGCAATAAGTTTACTTCATTTACCTTCATTTCTTTTCTGTAAAGTTCTTGTTGTTCGCCAACTATTACTTCATTTCTTTCTTTGTTAAATCCTATTACAAATAGTGGAGCCTTATATGAAATGCCAAGTCCTTTTCTTTGTCCTATTGTATAATTGTAAAGTCCAGTATGTCTTCCTAAAATCTCGCCTTTTCTATTTACAATATTCCCTTCTTTAGGAACTATACTAGAATTTTGCTCTAAAAATTTTTTATAATTTCCGTCTGGAATAAAGCAGATATCCTCACTATCAGGTTTACTTGCAACAGATAAATTATGCTCTTTTGCAATTTTTCTTACATCTTCTTTAGACTCGAAATCACCTAATGGGAATAATACTTTTCCAAGCAACTGTTTTGGCATATTATACAAGACATAGCTTTGATCCTTACTTAAATTTTGGGCTTTTCTTAAAACATACTTTCCATATTCGTCAGAATACTCCATTTTTGCGTAGTGCCCTGTTGCAATATAATCACATCCAAGCTCTTTCGCCTTTTCATACATTGCTCCAAACTTCATATATTTATTACATTCTATACATGGGTTTGGAGTTCTCTGGTTAGAATATTCATCTATAAAATTATTAATAACCTTGCACTGAAACTCTTCTTTTAAATTATATGTTATATGTGGTATTCCAATAGAATTGCATATTTGCTTAGCACCAACAATCGCATCAGTATTGCAACAAGTACCTCCAAATAGTTCTAAAGTTATTCCAATTACATCATATCCTTGCTCTTTTAATAGAATGGCAGAAACACTACTATCAACACCACCACTCATACCTAGTAAAACTTTTTTCATATTTTCATCCTTTCGTAATATAATACCAACTTTAAAATCATTGCCAAATTCGCTTTTTGAGTAGTTCAAATGAGCTACTGCTAATAATACATACCGAAATTTTATAAAATAAAATTGTATTTTCTATAAGTTCGCCCAAAAAGGGGCGTCCCTATTGGGCGAGAATTGCATTTGCTACTTTTATTCCGTCTACTGCTGCAGACATTATTCCGCCTGCATATCCAGCACCTTCTCCACAAGGGTATATACCTTGCACACTTGCCATCTTTTGTTCATTCTTTTTTATCGTAACAGGAGATGAACTTCTTGTTTCTACTCCTGTCAATATTGCATCAGCACTTGCAAAACCTGCTATTTTCTTATCAAAATATATTAATCCTTCTTTTAAAGTTTTAGTCACAAAATCTGGTAAGATTTCTTGTAAATTTGCAAGAGTCACGCCGGGTTTATATGTTGGCTTAACTTCTCCTATAAAAGTAGATTTCTTATCATTTAAGAAGTCTTCTACCCTCTGTATTGGAGCATTATAATTGCTTCCGCCAAGTTTGAATGCTTTTTCTTCAAGTTCTTGTTGAAAGTACATTCCTTCTAAAGGAGAATCTCCCTTAAAATCTTCTGGTGTAATATTTACCAAGACTGCACTGTTAGCATTTTCTCCATCTCTTGCAAATGTACTCATTCCATTTGTTACAATAGTACCTTCTTCACTAGAAGAAGCCATTACTGTTCCACCTGGACACATACAAAACGTATAGCACGATCTATCTTCTCCGTGGTATGCAAGCTTATATTCTGCAGGTGGTAACTTTAATTTAGGATTTTTCCCATATTGAGACTCATTTATCATCTGTTGCTTGTGCTCTATTCTAACCCCAACAGAAAAATTCTTTTTCTCCATTTCTACATGTTTTTCATATAGTTTCTTAAACATATCTCTTGAACTATGACCTATTGCAAGAACTACTGTGTCAGTTTCAATTTTATCAATAGTTGTACTTTCCTGTATTCTACTAACTATAACAGATTTTACTTGATTATTCTCAATTTCAAAATCTACAGCTTTGGTACCAAACATAAATTTGCCACCATTATTTTCTATATATTTTCTAATGTTTGCAACTATTTTTACTAAATTATCTGTTCCAATGTGCGGCTTATTTATATACGAAATTTCTTCTGGTGCTCCAAACTTAACAAATGCATCTATTACATCTCTACATAATGGACTATGTAAATTTGTTGTAAGCTTTCCATCAGAAAAAGTTCCTGCTCCACCTTCGCCAAACTGCACATTTGAACAAGTGTTCAACATACGTTCTTTCAAAAACAATTCAACATCTTTCTGTCTTTCTTCTACAGTTTTACCTTGCTCTACAATTATCGGCTTAATTCCATTCTCAATAAGAGTAAGTGCACAAAATAGCCCTGCAGGACCGGCTCCAATTATAACTAGTCTATTATAGGCTTTTAAATCATTGTGCAATACTGTTTTCTGTTTTTGTTCTTGCTCAATTAAGCTAGCATTTTTGTTTTTCAATAACTTGCTAACCTTAAAATTTTCCTTCAAGAAAACAACAATAGAATAATTGTAAAAAATATCATTCTTATCTCTTGCATCAATCGACTTTTTTATAATTTTATAATCTGTTACACTTTCCTGCGGAATATTAAATTTTGTATAGGCAATTTTTGCAACCTCATCATTCGATAAATCTTGCCTAATTTTTATATTTTCTAATCTAACAGTAAACATTTTCGTTCCTTTTCTAAAAATCTACCTATAATTATACTATTTTGAGCAGTTTACGTCAATCATATTGACAAAAAAACTAGGTATGCCGTTAACATACCTAGTTTTTTTAGTAATCTTTGATTACTAACATCTCGCACTGAAATTCAGTTACTTGAAAAACAAGAGTTTCAAGTATTATTATACTATATTTTTAAATTTTTTCAATGTCTTTGGCAAAAATTTTATTATAATCGTTCGACATTTTTCTTACTATATTATAAAAGCCCTCCTACATAGTCTGCACACTATATAGGGGGAATTAGGTTTTAGCTTTCAAAATCTTGTTAGCAGATTTCAAAGGTTGCCTTAGGCATTTGTGCTTGCATTCTTTCGATGAACTTTCTAACGGAATATTCGTACTCACTAGGATAGTACACAATGGTTACAATTCCTTCGAAACTGCTGCAAGCATCTTCATCAAAAACGCTTTCGCAATTATTTCCGAGGTCAGACAACAAATAGATGTGTGCATCTTTAGGTGCTTCTTTCAGAGCGACATTGATTGCTTCAACAATATCAGTTGCACCTCCAATATCATAATCCAAGATACTCCTATTTTCAGAGAACTCTTCGCTTTTCTCTGCAAACACATACTTCTTGCCTTCAGAGACTTGTACCTTTTGAAGCACATCTTCTTGAAATGCAGCCATACTACCAGAACAGTCTCCCAAGATATATGATTCGCGAGGAATCTCCATATCTTCGAGAATTGCATTGTTTAAGGTATTAGCAGTCTTAGCAACATCTTTTTCATCAGAAAGAGTCTCCAAATTTTCCAACATGTCTTCATCTACTTCAGTAGTACGATACATCAGGTCCTCATCAGGGTCTGTTTCAGGTTCAAGAGTTGACACGCTCTTTACCTTAGGCCACTTGCCCCAATATTCCACATTTACTGTAGAAGTAGTGGTGAGTTTTTCAACCACATCAGAGAGATGCTTATCAACATCCTTTGACTCGAAATACGGAGTAAGCAATGTTATCTGAGTATTGTTTGCCTCTACTCTGTCTCTGCCCGTAGTGTTCCAACAGTCGCTGATGATGTATATGTTAACATAGCCGTCATCAATAGCTTTCTGCACTTCATCATAGAGTGCAGTCTTGCCATTTTTTCCAAACCGAACAATGTCAGCAGATGTGTTATTCAAGTACTCCGAGACAGTCGGCTCATAGCTAAAGTACCGCGACGAATAGGTCTCGTCAACCAATACAACTGTTGTTTTTGCCGCCGCACTTGCATTTATGCAAAATAACGCAAGTGTGGTCAGGCTTATTGCAAAAGCTAGCAATGCCTTTGCTATCGCTTTTTTTAGAGTCATATTGACTCTCCTTTCTTTTTCTACATACCACTTTGGTTACGTAGATTGCATACTCTTGTGCAGAGAGTACTGGTGTGTATTGCCAACAAAATTTATTATACCATTCTGCACTAATTATGTCAATTTCTATCCTAGAGCAACATCCAAAAGCATCATTATTACAAAGCCAACCCCCACACTAACAGTCACTAAATTTGATTTTTTTTCAGCTTGTGCTTCAGGTATTAGCTCAGATGATACTACGTAAATCATTGCTCCTGCTGCAAATGATAGAAAATATGGTAAAATTGGCACTACAATCCTCGTTAATGCAATGGTTATTATTGCCCCAATTGGTTCTACTATTCCAGATAAAGTACCTCCTAAGAATGACTTAAATTTACTTTTTCCAGAGCTATGAAGTGGCATTGATATAATTGCCCCTTCTGGTATATTTTGTATCGCTATTCCAATAGCTAACGCAAATGCTTCTGCGAGTGTTATTCCTGTATTTTGTGAGAATAGTCCTGCAAACGCAACCCCGACCGCCATTCCTTCCGGAATGTTATGTAGTGTTACTGCAAGCATTAGCATTGTAGTACTCTTTACTTTTTCTTTGACGGTTAATTTTTCTTTATTCTTTATTATAACTTTTTCATCATTTTCTTCTGTGTTTAATAAATTTTCGATATCATCACAAATAACACATTCGTTTTTCTTATTGTTTCTTTTTTCTATTTTTTCTGCCAGATTATTTACACCAATTAATGTTACAATTCCTATCATAAACCCAACAGAAGCGGGTAACCACGCAGGTTTTCCTTGAGTTTCTGCCATTTCTATTGCTGGAATTAAAAGTGACCATACCGAAGCGGCTATCATTACTCCTGCAGCAAATCCAAGTAATAATTTTTGTATTATCGGTTTAATTTCTTTCTTTAACAAAAATACTAAAGCAGAACCGTAGTGTTGTTCCTATAAAAGGTACTAATAAACCAATAGCAATTTGTGTCGTACTATTAATACTCACGTAAAGTTCCTCCTTGAAACCCTATTATTTTACCTATAAAACGTAATTTTATTAGGACTTCTCTTTTATATAATATGAACTTTACATAAGGTTGTGAATAATTTTAAATTAGCAATTCAGACCAATCCATATGATCCGCTAAGTTCATCCAGATCGTGTCATTTCCTCCTTCGTAGGGTATGACGTGATAAAAGGGCACTGCTCGTTTTACTCGCTGTGCCCTCTATATATTTATTTTTTATATATTATACTTTATTACTTTTGCATCTGCATTTTCTTCTATTCCAGTTGCTATTACTGTTACCATTATTGCATCGTGTATTCTTTCGTCTACTATTGTACCGAAGATTATGTTTGCTTCTGGATCTAAGAATTCTTTTATGTATCCAACAGCTGTGCTTACTTCACTTAGTCCTAAGTCCATACCACCTGTAACGTTTACTATTAATCCTTTTGCACCTTTTACAGATGTTTCTAGAAGTGGGCTATCCATAGCAGCCATTGCAGCATCTAAAGCTCTTTGGTCGCCTTCAGCTACACCAACACCCATATGAGCAATTCCACTATCTTTCATTATTGTTTTTATATCTGCGAAATCTATATTTATAAATCCTGGTATTGTTATTAAGTCTGTTATACCTTGAACACCTTTTCTTAGAACACTATCAGCCTCTTGGAATGCTTGTATCATTGTTGTTCCCTTTGGCATTGCTTTTAATAAGTTGTTATTTTCTACAACTATAAGAGCATCAACATTTTTCTTCATTCTAACAATACCATCATCAGCATTTGCTTTTCTTTTTCTTCCCTCAAATAAGAATGGCTTTGTTACAATTCCTACTGTTAAAATTCCCATTGATTTTGCTATTTCACATACAACTGGGGCAGCACCTGTTCCAGTGCCTCCACCCATACCGCAGGTTACGAATACCATGTCTGTATTTGCTAATGTTTTCTTTATATTTTCTTCATCTTCTCTTGCAGCCATTTCTCCTAAAACAGGGTTAGCTCCAGCTCCTAAACCTTTTGTTGTACCTTTTCCAATATGCATAACAGTTGTAGCTTTATTTTGTGCTAAAGCCTGTTCTTCTGTATTTATCGCAATAAATTGTACATTACGTATTCCTTCATCTATCATTCTATTTACAGCGTTGTTTCCAGCACCACCAACACCAATTACTTTAATTCTTACTAAATCGTCTTCATTATCTTGTTCTGTGTATCTCATTTTTTACATCCTTGTTTATTATAAATTTAGGTTTCTGGGAGTGTCCTATAACCCATAAAGCTTGTCTAATTTTTGCTTCCTATATATTACTACTTTTTCGTCCAATTGGCAACAGTAAATTCAATAATTTATGTGACTATTTTGTAATTTTTTATACAATAATAAATATTATTATAAAATATCAGTTAGTTCTGTAAATTTACGAATAGTAGCCATTATATGTTCATTCGAATTTATCTTTATATTGTTTCTATCATAGAATATCACGTTCATATTAGCATTTACAGCTCCTGTCACATCTGTTTTTAAGCTATCTCCTACCATTACACATTCAGAAAACTCATATGGTCCTTTAGCAATTTCAAAGGCTTCTTTGTTAGGTTTCATCGGTATATTTTCTGTCATATATGTTCTTGAAAAATACTTATCTAACCCTAACTTTTTCAATCTTTCATCTTGCGATTTTTTAAACCAATTTGAAAGAACAACTAAATCATATTTTTGTTTCAAATATTGCAATGTGTATACAACTTCATCATCAGCTTTTTCTGGTACGCACATTCCTAAATAACGTATCCATATATCAAAAAAGCTCTCTGGCAATTTATATCCTAATTCTTCTTCTATAGCATTCATCATAGATTCTTTTGTGTATGTAAAATTTGTACCGTCTTCATAGTTGTCTACAGCATGCTGAATTTTTGCTTTAGTCTCACTTGAATATGGTAAATTAAGCTCGTCAAAAACATTTTTCAAGCAATCCCAGTATTCAGCCTTCCAATCTATTAATGTGTTGTCTATGTCAAAAATAATTCGTTTAATCATGGTTCCTCCCAAATTTTTAATAATGCAAATATTATCATATAAAGAAGGAAATGTAAATTGTTTTTATAAATAAACTGATTTTAATTATTTAATATCTTGTTAATTTTCCTTCTAACAGTTTAAAATTACAACACAATTTTTTATAAAAATATGTAGTCTTGTTTTCCTTATCACTGTTAATAATATTATACAATTTTTTTGCTTTTTCTTTTATTCTTTTTTTATTTTCTGGTATATTAATGTAGTTATACTGCTTAACCAGTAACATACTATACAAGTTACGATAGTCTCTAAAATCTAACTGTTTAATAGCTTTTTCAGGAACAGGAATCATATCAGCAAATCTTATTAATCCAAGGTAATCTCTCTTATTTGCATTTCCATACATTTTAAAGAATGTCAAATTTTCTTTATATCCTTCATGCTGTTTCTTCGGCGAAAACATTGGAGAAAAATATGAGAAACCATTAATTTTAAATACAATTCCAACATATGGCCTTTTATTGTTTTTATTATAGGCAATATGATGATCCCATCTACTTGCATATTCTATATACCCATCTTCTACTATATAAAAATTCAGATTCTCTATTTTCGACATTTTTCCCTCCAAATAGAAAAAGGGAATACATTTTTATAAATGCATCCCCTATTTTTTAGTGAACTTCTTTTTAATAAAATTAAAGGTTCGTTCTAACCTAATGTTTCGTGAACTCGTTTATAGTTTTTTTATAACTAAAGGCTCGTTCTAACCTAATGTTTTGTAAACTCTTTATAGGATATTCCTAAAGGTTCGTTTTACCTAGTTTTGATAGTTTTCTATCTCTGTTAGTATATTCATTATATACTCTATTATTGATAAAATCAAGATATTTTTTTATATTCGTATTTTATTTTTTTACTTTATTTTACAATATATATCTATTTTCCTGAATTTGTTTCTTTATTTTCTTCGTTATTTGCAACTCTTTCGCTATTTTCTACTGGCATGTTGCTTTCTTCTTTTTTGTTGTCTTTTTTCAAACTATCTACTACAAATATGAATTTTGTTGTTCCTTCCGCTTCTTCGTCTTTTCCTGCAAAGCTATCATATTCGTTTGCTAAGTCTTGTAGTTTTTCTATTCTTGTTTGTAGATCTTTTACGTCTCCATTTACCATTGAAACTATTTTGTTTATTCCTTCTTTATCAAATTCAGATATTCCTTCTGCTAGTGTTTTAGCACCGTCAGATATTGTACTTGCACCTTCTAATAATTGCTTGTTAGCACTGTTTAACTTATTACTTGATGTGTTTAATGTGCTTAATCCTGTTTTTAATTCTTTTGAACCACTTGCAAGTGTGCTAACTCCTGTTTGTAATTTGCTTGTTCCTTGGCTTAATGTTGATGTACCATTCTTTAATTCGTTTGATCCTGTTATTAATTCAGTTGTTCCGTCTGTTATAGCATCAAATCCTGATGAAATTTCGCTTATTCCACTCTTTATACTTGATGCAGCTTGTGTCTTTAATGTATTTAATCCAGCTTTTACGCCTTTTTCATTATCATTTATTGCATCTAATCCCGCTTTTTGAGCCTTTGTTGTTTGAGCAACTGCACTATCTATTGCTGTTCCAATTTGTTTTGAAATAGCTTGTTTTTCTGCATCTGATATTGATATACTTGAAAGTGCTTTTTGAATTGCGAGTTTTTCTTCGGTTGTTAATGTTTCATCTGCAAGAATTGCTTTTTGTACACTTGCCATTTTCTTTTCCATTGTGCTATCTATTGCAGAAGATACTGCTGAGCTTACTCCTGTTTTTAATCCTTCTGCTAATTTGCTGTTTGCATTTTCTATAACTTGCTCTTTTATTGTTTCTACTTCTTGGTCTTTTCCTGCTATTATTTGGTCTATTCCAGCAGATAATGTTTTGCTACTTTCCTCTAACGAAGAAACAGCTTGCTCTTTTCCAGCAGATACTCCTGTCTGTAACGAATTTAATCCATCACTTAAATCACTTGCACCTTTATTTAATTTGTTTGCACCATTCTTTATTGTGCTTATGTTTGAATTTACAGAATCAATTCCTTCGTCTATTTTATTGTAGCTGTTTGTAGCAGTGTTTATTCCTTGATTGAATGTTTCTAATCCGTCAGCAAATGCTGTACTCTTTGAAACATATTCTTCTGTTCCGTCTTGTAAAGTCTTTGCTCCTTCAACTAATTGTGTTGAAGCAGATTTTAAATCATTTATCTGGCTATAAACTTCGTCTAATTTATCCATTGCAGAAATATCAGCATCATCAAATATTTTTGGTGTTGCATATGACATTATATTTTCCATTTCGAAGTCTGTTGCTTCAAAGCTTATTTCAACTTTATTTAAATCTGGTAAATCTTCATCTTCTAATCCTAAGCTTTCTATTAGTCCTGGACAAGCAAGACCAACTACTACTGTTTTTTGTCCATTGTCTAAAACTTTACCATTTGTAACTTCTATGTTCTTCATCTTTGTATTATCTAACATAGTTCCAGCCATTACAACAAATGGTACATACATTTTCTCGTTCTTACCATTTATATCAACAAATCTTTCTTCTTTATTTGTATATTCTATTGTTATTTTTACACTTCCACTCTTGCCAATTAGATCATTTGGAGCAATTTCTTCTCCGTTTAATTCGTATTTAATTGTACAATCTAATGGTAATTCTTTATCCGTATTTCCTTGATAATAAATATCATTTCCAGATGTCTTCCATTCAAGCGAAGTTCCATTTTGAGAAGCTTCTTCATCTCCATTAGTATTCTTTATGTTTAACAATGTAGACATATCTTTTAGCAATTCTGCATTGTCAGAATTCTTTAAATGCTCACTTACTATTGTTTGGTATGAGCTACCATTTGCGTTTGCTTTAGTATAAACAGTCTCATCTTTGCTATATGCGAAAACTGGAACCGCATTAATTGTTCCTAATGCTAGCACTAAAGATGAAGCAATAACCTTTGACATTATTTTTTTATTATTCATAATATTTTACTTCCTTTCTAATTTGACCCTAAAGAATTAAATTTTAACAAGGAAAACGATATTTAAAAGGCAAGGGCGCATACTTTGTGTATGTAACCGCGTTTTAAATGTTGTTTGACTTTAGGTAAAATTGTAATTATTTAGTGGTCTAATATTTTATATCTGCATGTCTAGTTCGTTTAGTAGTCTTGCAAATAATCTTATCAAATACCATTAAGAATGCTGGTAACATTGTAATTACAACAACCATGCTTATTAGAGCACCTCTTGAAATTAATGTACATATTGAACCTATCATATCTATCTTTGATATTATTGAGACTCCACATGTTGCTGCAAAGAAGCATGACGCACTTACTATTATTGATTTTGCTGAATTTTCAAGTGCATATTTGGCAGATTCTTGTTTATTCTTTCCGTCACATCTTGCATCTAAGTATTTGTTAGTCATTAATATTGCATAATCAACTGTTGCTCCTAACTGAATTGTTCCAATTACTATAGAAGCTACGAATGGGATTGTCACATTTGCGTAACATGTGCAAGACATATTAACAAATATTGCAAACTCTATTACAGCTATTAATATGAATGGTATCGAACCTGATTTGAATACGAATATCATTAAGATAAATATTACCACTATTGAACTTATATTTACACTGTTGAAGTCTTGGTCTGCAATCTCTACTAAGTCTTTCATAAGAGGAGCTTCTCCTGCAAGAATTCCGTCTTCGTCATATTTCTTTATTACATCATTTATCTTATTTAATAATTCATTCTCTTCGTTTGTTGCAGTCTCATAGCTTGAGTTTATAACAATCATTTGATACTTGTCACTCTCGAAAATACTCTTTATCTCGTCATCAATCATCTCGTCTGGAACTAATCCATTCGTAATCTTTGCTTTTGCAATTGACCATTCAACACCGTCTAAGCTATCTATCTCATCTAACATTGCTTTAACCTTTGAATCTGGCATATCTTTATTTACTAATGCAATCTGTGTAGAAACCATATTGAAGTCATCTGCTAATGCTTTATTTGCTGGAACACTAGCCAAACTTTCTGGTAATGAACTATTAATGTTGTAATATACATTTACATGACTGTTTCCATAAATTGCTGGAACTAATAGTATCAAGAATACTATAATTGCAGCTTTGTAATGTTTTACAACAAAATCTATCAAATGTGTAAACTCTGGTAATATAACCTTATGTGATGTTTTTTCTATTATTTTGTCGAATACAAGTATTGTTGCAGGTAAAACTGTTACAACACAAATTAATCCAATTAAAACACCCTTTGCCATTACCAAACCTATATCTCTACCAATTGCAAGTTGCATTGTACATAATGCCAAGAAACCTGCGATTGTTGTTATAGAACTTCCTACAACAGATGAAATTGTACTCGTAATAGCTTTTTCCATAGCCTCGTATATATCTTTAGAGGTTTCTTTTTCTTTGATGTAGCTGTGATACAAGAATATTGAGAAATCCATTGTGACACCTAATTGAAGTACACTTGCAATAGCTTTTGTAATATAAGAAATCTCTCCAAACATAATGTTTGTTCCCATATTATATAAAATTGCAATACCTATACTTCCCAATAAAAATAGAGGAACTATATAAGAATCAAGTGCTATACTTAAAACTATCATACAAAGAACAGCTGCAACCACAACATAAATTGCCATTTCAGAATTCAAAATATCCTTCATGTCGTCCTCTGTTGCAGATAAACCTGCAACCGCACACTTTTCCTTTGCAATATCTCTGATGTCATCAATAGCCTTAAGAGTATCATCAGCCGCAATTCCTGTTTTAAAGGTAACAAGAATTGGAGTCTTACCCTCTGCGCTAATCTTTCCCTTAACATCATCTGGAAGTGAATCAAGAGGAACCTGAGTTCCAAGAACATCGTAAACGCCAACAACCTTGTCTACACATTCAATCTCCTTAATCTTATCTTCCATACTTAAAATATCTTTAGCTCTCATGTCGTCATCTACAATCAAAACTGCAAACGAACCCATGTTGAACTGTTCAGACAAAATATTTTGTCCTTGAATTGTTGCTACATCATCTGGCAAGTAAGTTAAAATATCGTAATTAATTCTTGTAGCTACCATTCCAATAGCAGATGGAATTAATAATAAAAGTGCTACAATAATAATTGCAACTCTGTACTTGCAGACAAACTTTCCAAACTTATTCATAATTTCACATTCCTTTCCTTTTCTTTCATTTTGACAACCTTTTTCGCCCATTAGGGACGCCCCTTTTTGGGCGAAATACATTTTAGTACATCTCTGGGAACATAGACTAATTTTTCTAATAATTGATTGTATGAGGAAAACTTGTACATTTCTTCGTTCCGAGCATTTTGTACTTTATATTTGCCAGTTTCAACCTCGTTTGGTCAATTCTGACTATCAGTCACTTTTTATATTTTATGACTTTTCTGACCATTAGTCAATACTGTTCACAAAATTTTCACAATTTTATTTAATTATTTAAATTATTATGTTATAATGTTCTATTCTATTATTCATATTGTTTAGCTTTGTTTCTCCTGAGTTTCAGCATTTTTCGCCCATTCAATAATTTTTTCGCCCAAAAAGGGGCGTCCCTATTGGGCGAAGCATTTGACCAAAAGTCATTTTAGTGTTATAATCTATTTAGTTTAAATTTTATTAAGGCTTATTGCCTTAAAGAACGAAGGTTAATATGATGGATAAAAAAGAGAAAGAAAATAAATTAATGGAAAAAGCTTTAAAATTATTTACTGAAAAAGGCGTAAATAACACTTCTATTCAAGATATTGCTGATGAAGCGGGTGTTGGTAAAGGTACTTTTTACTTGTATTTTAAAGATAAATATGATATTAGAGATAAGGTTATTGCAAGTTGTTCTAATAAGCTGTTTTCTGATGCTTTAGATGCTTTAAACAATAGCTATATACAAAATTTTGAAGATCAAATTATATTTGTAATTAATCATATATTAGATGAATTAAATAAAAATAAGGTCTTGTTAAAATTAATATCCAAGAATCTATCTTTTGGATTATTTAACAACACCATATCAAATTTGTCGAATCTATCTAATATAAATAATGATACTTCGACACTATATGAAAAATTCGTAAATCGTGTTAATGAAAATAATGTTAATCTGAAGAACCCAAAGGTTACACTATTTACAATTATTGAACTTGTTAGCTCGACAGGATTTAATTCTATATTGTATTCAGAACCACTACCACTAGACGAATACAAGCCATATCTGTACTCAATTATAAGAAAAATATTAAAAGAGAATATTTAAACCAAAAAATGACTAAGTCGTATTTTGTACTTACGAATTAGTCATTTTATTTATGGTAAATGTAAAATCTATTCAAATAAATCTGAATGTGTGCCTGTTCTAAATGCAGTTAATATTAATTGACTATTATCAATCTTATATATTAGTAGCCAGTCCGGCTGAATATGACATTCCCTATATCCGTTTATATTCTCCAATCAAATAATGATTCTTATACTTATCTGGTAGACTTTCATTATTAGCTAATATACTAACAACTTCATGTAACAGTGCAAGATTTAACCCACGTTTTTTCATCAATTTATAATCTTTTTTGAACAAATTACTGTATTTTACAATTAGCAAATTTATCAATCCTCTTTCTCTAGGTCTTTCCACATTTCCTCTAAATTAGTATAACCTTTACTCAATCCAATTCCTTTTTCTGTTTCTTCCATTGTCTTTTTAGTTTCAGCATTTAATCTTGGTATTTTTACTTCAAACGGAATACTTTCGGTTAAAATGATTTGTCTTAATAACATATTGATAACATTGGTAAAATTTGTTCCTAAATACTCAAGAGTTTCTTTTGCTTGTTCCTTTACTTTTTCATCTACATTTACGTTTATTGTAGCCATATAACCACCTCCACAATATATTATATACATATAATAACATATTATGTACATAATTGCAATATTTTCAATCATTTTTTCAAAAATTACGCTTTCTATTGCAAATTATGTAAATTGGTATTATAATGTATAATCGTTAATAAGAAAGGATTGCAATTTATAATGAATAATTACTTAGATTTAAAAAATATAAAAGCTTTTTCTGAATATTCAAAATTAGAAGAAGCGGGGCAAATCATCAGAAATGGTGGTCTCGTTCTGTTCCCTACCGAAACTGTTTATGGACTTGGAGCAAATGGACTCAATTCAGAAGCGGTTAAGAATATTTACGTAGCTAAAGGACGTAGCTCGGATAACCCATTAATTTTACATATTTCTGATATTGAGATGCTTGGCAAAATTGCAAAAGATATCTCTGACGTCGAATTCAAATTGATGAATGCCTTCTGGCCAGGTCCATTCACAATAATTCTTAACAAGACTGATGCAGTGCCTTCTGTTGTAGCTGGAGGTTTAGATACTGTTGGTGTTCGTATGCCAAGTAATGAAATTGCCAAAAATTTAATAAAATATGCTGATGTTCCGATTGCTGCACCGAGTGCCAATATCTCTGGAAGACCTAGTGGTACAAATGTTGAGGATATCGACCAAGAGCTTAAAGATAGAGTTGACTATATAATTGATGGTGGAGAATGCCAGATTGGAGTTGAATCTACTGTAGTAAGGGTTATTGATGGCATTCCACATATTCTAAGACCCGGAAAAATCACAGCCGAAGAAATTAAGGAAGTTGCTGGCAGTGTTATAATAGACAAACACATTTTAGGGAAGTTAGATGCAAACGAAAAAGTTATGTCTCCAGGAATGAAATATAAGCATTACGCTCCAAACACCAAATGTGTATTAGTATACAATGAGAATACAGAAATTCTACGTGCGAATATTTGTAAAATAGTTGGAGATTGTTATACATCTAACAAAGTACCACTTGTAATGTGCTTAGATGAAAATGCAGAATTCTTAAAAAATATGTATCAAAATCTACAAATATTTAACCTTGGTTCTTCCCTCGATGAAATGTCTAAAAACATATTCACCGATTTGCGAAAAGCCGATAAAAACAATGCAGATTTAATCATAATTCAAGGAGTCTCAACTGATGGATTAGGCCTTGCTATAATGAATAGATTACTTCGTGCATGTAGTTATAATATTGTAAAATAGTAATAAATTTACGCTCCCATTATATTATAGCCATTATCTGCATATATCACTTGGCCTGTTATTGCATCTGACATATTACTTAGCAAAAATGTAGCTACATTTCCAACTTGTTTTGTAGTTACATTTTTGTGTAACGGTGCTTTTTCTTCCACTATTGTAAGCATTGATGAAAAGTCTTTTATTCCTTTAGCAGATAGCGTTTTTATTGGTCCTGCCGATATTGCGTTTACTCGCATTTCTTCTTTTCCAATGTTTTCTGCAAGATATCTTACATTTGCTTCTAATGCTGCTTTTGCGGCTCCCATTACATTGTAACCGTTTATTACTTTCGTAGAACCATGATATGTTAATGTTACTATGCTAGAGTGTTCATTTAGCATATCTATTTCTTTTGCTGTTCTTGTAGCAAGTAGCAATGAATATGCACTAGTTTCCATAGCATGTAAATACCCGTTTTTACTTGTATATATAAAATCATTATGCAAGTCTTCTGTGTTTGCATGTGCTATTGAATGTACTACTCCATCTATTTTTCCATTTTCTTCTTTTATATTTTCAAAAACAGATTTTACCTGTTCGTCATCAGAGGCATCATCTAGTGCATATATTTTACTGCCTTTAAATTCAGATACAAGCTCTTCTATTTTTTCTTTGTTGTCCTCTCCTCTGTATGTAAATATAAGTTTGCCTCCATTTTCATACACTGATTGAGCAATGCCAAACGCAATACTCCATTTATTTCTAATTCCCATTATTAATATTTTTTTGCCTTCTAGTAACATTAGCTAAACCTCCTTAAATCCGCTTATTTTTCTAAATTTTTGGTATCTTTCTTCTACAATTTCATCTTTTGTTTTACTTTTTAATTTTTGAACAGTTGTTTGTATTTCTTGTTTTATTTTATCTGTTATATTTTTTAACAATTCTTTTTCTGTTGTATAATTTTCAATTGACTCCTTAATTACTGTTTCTATTATCCCCATGTCATATAAATCGTTTGCTGTTAATTTCATTCTGTCTGCAGCCTCTTTGAACCTACTCGAATCTTTCCATAATATGCTACTATATCCTTCTGGAGACAATATTGAATATATAGCATTTTCCAACATTATTACCTTGTTTGCAACCCCTATTGCCAAAGCTCCTCCTGACGAGCCTTCTCCGATTACAATTGCAATTACCGGTACTGTGAGTTTTGCCATTTCAAACATAGATTTTGCAATTGCCTCACCCTGTCCTCTTTGTTCCGCTTCTACACCAGGATAAGCTCCTTTTGTATCTATAAATGTAATTACTGGTCTATTAAATTTTTCAGCCTGTTTCATCATTCTTATTGCTTTTCTATAACTTTCTGGATTTGGCATTCCAAAATTTCTTTCGATATTTTCCTTGGTATTTCTGCCCTTCTGTTCTGCAATTATTGTATAATTTTGATTTTCAATCCTGCCTAATCCACATACCATAGCTTTGTCATCTCCATAGCATCTATCACCATGAAGTTCTATAAATTCATCAAATATTTCATTTATATAATCTAATGCTGTTTTTCTCTTTGGGTTTCTTGCAATTTCAACACGTTCCCAAGCCGTAAGCACATTTTTTTCTATTTTTTCTACCATATAAAAACTCCTCTTCGAAATTTTTTCTGCTTAGCAATCATCTATTTAATTTTAATAGTCTGCTTAGTGTTTCTTTCATATCTTTTCTTTCTACTATTTTGTCTATAAAACCATGTTCTAGCAAAAACTCTGCAGTTTGAAATCCTTCAGGCAATTCTTCTCCAATGGTTTGTTTTATTACTCTTTGCCCTGCGAACCCAATCATTGCACCCGGTTCGGCTAAAATTATATCTCCTAGGCTTGCAAAAGAAGCTGTAACTCCACCATATGTTGGGTCTGTTAATACAGATATATACAGCAAGCCTGCTTTGTCTAGCTTTGTTAGTGCAGCAGTAGTTTTTGCCATTTGCATAAGTGATATTATTCCTTCTTGCATTCTTGCACCTCCAGAGCAACAAAATATTACAATTGGCATCTTAAATTCAATTGCCTTTTCTATGCTGTATGTTATTTTTTCACCCACTACTGCACCCATGCTACCCATCAAAAAGCCACTATCCATTATGCATATTACTACATCTTCTCCATTTATCTTGCCTATTCCACAGCTTACTGCTTCCTCGAGCCTTGTCTTTTCTCTTAACGACTTTATTTTCTTTTCATAGTCTTCCAGTCCTAATGGATTTGTAGTATCTATGTTTAAATTGAACCTTTTATATGTTCCTTCATCTATTATTTGCTCTAGTCTTCTGCCAATATGCATTCTAAAATAATGACCACAATTAGGGCACACACTTAAATTGTTTCTCAGATTTTCCTTGTATAAAATTTCTTTGCAATTTTCACACTTTACCCATTTCCCAACTGGTATGTCAATTCTAGAATTTTTGTTATTTATTAGCTTATTTTCTCTTTTCTTTATCTGGTCTACAATCATTGCATTTTCCTCTCTTTTATGCTTTTACATTTCTTAATATAATCTTAGCCAAGTATTCTAATGAACTATGTATTGTATTTTTACTTTAATTATTCCAACTCTAAGAAACTATATTTATTTCAGGATTTTTCTTCCATCATCTTTTCTATAAAGGATGTGTCAAAGTTTCCTCTTATAAAGTCTGGATGAGTAATTATACTATATAAGAAATCTCTATTAGTATCTATTCCTTCAACCACAAGCTCTTCCAATGCTCTTTTCATTTTACTTATAGCCTCTCCTCTAGTCTGCCCATGCACAATTATTTTTGCTATCATAGAATCATAATTTGCAGGCACGGTGTAACCCGCATAAATTGCAGTATCAACACGTACACCATTTCCTCCTGGAAGGTTTATTCCAGTTATAGTTCCTGGTGAAGGTCTAAATTTTTTACTTGGATTTTCTGCATTTATTCTACACTCAATAGAGCTACCTCTAAACTCAATATCTTTTTGCTTAAATCTTAATTTTTCTCCTGCCGCAATCTTTATTTGTTCTTTTACTATGTCTATTCCTGTACGCATTTCTGTAATTGGGTGTTCTACTTGAATTCTAGTATTCATTTCCATAAAATAAAAATTCTTGTCTTTATCCACTAAAAATTCTACAGTTCCACAACTAGTATATCCAGCTGCTTTTGCTGCTTTTATTGCCGCATTTCCCATTTTATTTCTTATTTTTTCATCAATAGCAGTTGATGGTGTTTCTTCTATTATTTTTTGATGGTTTCTCTGAAGTGAACAATCTCTTTCACCTAAGTGAACAATGTTTCCATGTTCATCTGCTAATATTTGAATCTCAACGTGTCTAGGATTTTGAATAAATTTCTCTATGTATATTTCATCATCATTAAAAGCATTTTTTGCCTCTTGCTTAACAATATTATAATTAGTTTCTAATTCATCAAATGAATTTACTTGCCTTATTCCTTTTCCACCACCACCGGCAGAAGCTTTTAAAAGCACAGGATAGCCAATCTTTTCGCACACTAGAACTGCTTCTTTCAAATTTTTCACACTGCCATCTGAGCCAGGAATTGTTGGAACTCCTTCTTGTTGCATTAATTTTTTGCTATTTGATTTGTTTCCTAAAAGATTTATTACATTTGACTTTGGTCCAATAAATTTAATATTTGATTCCTCACAAATTTTTGCAAACTCTGCATTTTCAGATAAAAATCCAAAACCTGGATGAATGCTATCTGTTTTAGTAATGTTAGCAGCCTCTATTATGTTCTTAATGTTTAAATAACTTTGTTTAGGGTTTGCTGGTCCTATACAAATAGCCTCATCTGCAAGTTTAGTGTGTAGTGCTTCTTTATCAGCCTCTGAATATACAGCAACAGTTTTTATATTCATTTCTTTGCACGCTCTTATAATACGAACTGCAATTTCTCCTCTATTAGCAATCAAAATCTTGTTCATTTTTTAAATTATTCCTAGCCTTTCTCTATTTTTAGTCTTTGTAAAGTTTATAACATACTACTAGCATTTGACTCGTAACTATTTTGAGCTGTTCACATCATTTCTTAAACAACCGCAAACGTAAACTCTCCCTTTGCAGCAAGTTTACCATCCACTGTTGCAATTCCTTCTCCGATTCCTATCGGACCTTTCTTCTTTATAATTTTTACTTCTAGTTTTAATTTATCTCCTGGCACAACCATTTTTTTAAATCTTAATTTATCAATTCCACCGAATAAAGCATTTTTTCCTTTATTCTCTTCTAGGCTTAATATTGCAACCGCACCAGTTTGAGCTAAACTCTCTGTAATTAATACCCCTGGCATAATCGGATTACCTGGAAAATGTCCCTTAAAATACCATTCATTTTCGTTCACATTCTTATAAGCTATAGCCATTTCTCCAGGTACAAATTCTTCTACCTCATCAATCATTAAAAATGGATCCCTTTGCGGAATTATTTTTTCTATATCTTCTTTCTCTAACATTTTTCCTCCTTTTCGCCCAATAGGGGCGCCCCTTTTGAAGCGAAATATTTTTAATCAATTTCAAATAGTGGCGTGCCATATTCTACTGGTTGTCCATCTTCTACCAATATTTTTTCTATTTTGCCATTATAATCTGATTCAATTTCATTCATTAGTTTCATTGCCTCTATTATACAAAGTGTGTCTCCTTTTTTTACTTCTTTTCCAACTTCAACATAAGCATTTGATGTTGGTGAAGGTTTTAGATAAAATGTTCCAACCATAGGAGATTTAACGATATTGTTTTTTTCTTTTGTTTTTTCTGGGTAATCAGTCTTTTGTCTAGAATTTTCTTCTACAGTCACTTGCAAGTTTTCTATTTTTTCTTGGTTGTTAGTATTTTTCTCTACAAAATAATTGTCCTTTGTTGTCTGATTGTTTTGTTTTGTCATTTTTATCTTTGTTCCATCTGCAAAATCGATGTCTATAGATGTCAACTTAGAATTTCCCATATCTTCCATTAACTGTTTTATTTTGTCATATTCCATTTTAATAATCGTACTCCTTTCTTAATTTTTAATCTTCAAATTTTTTTATTGCAATGCAAGCATTGTGTCCACCAAAGCCCAATGAATTGGATAATACTATGTTTAAGTTTTCTTTTTTTGAATCTCCAACAACTAAATTCAAGTCGCACTCTTCGTCTTTTTCCTTGTAATTTATATTTGGTGGAACAATTCCTTCCTCCATCGCTTTTGTACATATTATTGCCTCTACTGCTCCCGCAGCTCCAAGCAAGTGCCCTGTATTGCCCTTTGTTGAGCTTACCATCACATCAGTATTGTTTCCAAATACTTTTTTTATTGCTAGAGTCTCTGTTAAATCATTTAAATGAGTAGATGTTCCATGTGCATTTATATAATCGACTTCATTTGCCGATATTTTGGCATCGTCCAGAGCTCTTTGCATTGCACGAGCTCCTCCTTCGCCGTCAGGACATGGTGATGTTATATGATATGCGTCCGTTGTTGCACCAAAGCCTATTATTTCTCCGTAAATTTTTGCATTTCTGCGTTTTGCATGTTCTAGCTCTTCTAGCACAACAATTCCCGCACCTTCTCCCATTACAAAACCGTTTCTTCGCTTATCAAAAGGAATGCTTGCTCTATTTTTATCTGTTTCAAATGATAATGCCTTCATATTTTCGAATCCAGCAATTCCAACCTCACATATAGCAGCCTCTGCTCCACCTGCTATAACAACATCCTCTAACCCTAATTTGATTGTTTTATATGCTTCTCCAATCGCATGAGTTGAAGATGCACAAGCAGTTAAAATAGATATTGACTCTCCTTTAAACCCAAATTCAATTGCTATGTTTCCAGCAGCCATATTTGCTATTGACATTGGAATAAACATTGGAGATACTCTTTTATTGCCTTTTTCGTTGTCTATTCTACATTGTTCTTGAATAGTAGTAAGCCCTCCAATTCCTGAACTTACAAATATTCCAACTCTATTAAAATCTGTATTTTCTTTTGAAATTTCACTAGATTTTACAGCCTCTCTTGCTGCAATTATTGCAAATTGAGAATATCTATCTAATCTTTTTGCCTGCTTTGCTTCAAAGTGTTCAAGCGGATTGTATTCTTTTACTTCTGCAGCAAGCTTAGTTTTAAAGTTTTCTGTATTAAATAAAGTAATTTCATCTATTCCGCATTTCTTTTCCTTTATTGAATTCCAGTTTTCCTCAACATTTTTTCCAATTGGAGTTATCGCACCTAATCCTGTTATAACAACTCTTTTATCCATTTCTTCCATTCCTCTCTAACCGATTTTACTCCTTTCTATTTTTGCAAAATTACATTAACATTCCGCCATCTACATTAATAACTTGTCCTGTTATGTATGAGCTTTGTTCTCCTGCCAAAAATTTTACAACATTTGCCACATCTTCTGGCGTTCCCATTCTGCGTAATGGTATGTTTTTTGCAATTTCTTCTTTTACTTCTTGTTTCAAAACATCTGTCATTTGTGTTTCTATAAATCCTGGTGCTACCGCATTTACCAAAATGTTTCTACTTGCGACTTCTTTTGCCAAACTCTTTGTAAATCCTATTATTCCTGCTTTAGAAGCCGAATAGTTTGTTTGACCAGCATTTCCGCTCACTCCAACCACCGAAGAAATGTTTATAATTCTTCCACTTCTTTGTTTTATCATGTATGGTATTACGTTTTTTGTTACATTGAATGTGCCTACAAGATTAACATTTATAACATCTTCAAAATCCTCTTTTTTCATTCTCATCAATAATGCATCTTTTGTAATCCCTGCATTATTTACTAAAACATCAATCTTTCCAAATTCATTTATAATCTGGTTTACCATATTTACAGTATCATCAAAAATTGATACATCACCTTTTACTGGCAAGCATCTTACATTTAACTCTTTTATCTGTTTCTTTACATTTTCTAAATCTTCATTTTCTTTTCTATAATTAAATGCAATGTCATAACCATCTTTTGCAAATTCTATTGCAATTTGCTTTCCAATCCCTCTGGTTGCTCCTGTTATAAATGCTACTTTAGCCATTCTCTTTAACCTCCTTAATCACTTGCTCTAAACATTGGACATTATTTATATTCATTATTTTTACATTTTCAAACTTCATTCTTTTTACAAAACCGCTTAAAGTTTTTCCTGGGCCAATTTCTATAAATGTGTCTATTCCACTTTCATACATAGTTTTTAGGCATTCCGTAAACCTTACTGGATTCATTATATGTCTTGCCAAAATTTCAGATATATTGTCTTTTTCTTCGTAATATTTTCCGTCTAAATTCTTTATTACTATAGAATTTTTCGAGTTTATACTTATCTTATCTAATTTCCTCTTCAATTCTATTGAACATTCACTTAATTTTTCTGTATGAAATGGTCCTGAAGTGTTAAGCAGACTTACCTTCTTAGCTCCTGCTTTTTTTGCCTCTTCTCCAGCATTTAATACAGCCTGTTCTTCGCCAGAAACCACAACTTGTCCAAGTGTATTGTAATTTGCCGGCTTTACAAAACCAGATGAAATATTTTTGCAGATTTCTTCTACATTTTCATCATCTAAGCCAAGTATTGCAGCCATTTTCCAATTTCCTTTCGGAGTAAAATTTTGCATTATTTTCCCTCTTTTAGAAACTATATTTATTCCATCTTCTAGATTAAAAATGCCATCTTCTATTAAAGCTGTATATTCTCCAAGGCTTAGTCCTGCCATTGCATCTGGTACAATTCCATTTTTCTTTAATATTTGTGATATTCCTAAACATTCTATTAAAATAGCAAGTTGTGTATTTTGAGTCTTATTAAGTTCAACATCTGGTCCATCAAAACTAATTTTAGCAATATCTATTCCAGTTATTTTTTCTGCGTATTCATATAATTTTTTTATTTCTATAAAATTTTCATACAGGTCTTTGCCCATTCCAACAGATTGTGAGCCTTGCCCAGAAAATAAAAATCCAATTTTCATAGTGTATCTTACTCCTTTCTTACAATTTGACCGAAAAATTTATAAATATTTCTCAGCCATTATTCATCTACTAGCACTGCATATGTTGATGTTCTATTTAATCTTCGTTCTTTGAAATCCTTGTCTCTAGCACTTTTTCAAATCTATTACAAAATTCTGATATTATTTTTTCTCTATCAATGTCAATTCCAGTTTCTTTTTTTATTGATGTTGCAATCTGCTTTATATCTTCTGAAAAGTGTATTTTGCAAGTATTTATTCCAATTCCAATAACTAAAAATTTAGTTATTCCATTCTCAACTTTAGATTGTGTTAATATTCCTCCAACTTTTTTGTCGTTAAGCATTAGGTCATTTGGACTCTTTATTGTAAGTTTCACTTTATACAAATCTTCAAATATTTTCTGTATTATTGTAGCCATGTCTATTGTTATTCCTTCTAATCTCTCTGGTTTGTCATCTATCTTTACATAGAAAGAAAATGCGATATTTTCAGTTTCGTCTGTGTGCCATACTCTGCCATGAGTGCCTTGTCCATTGGTCTGAATGTTGCTCATCACAAGCATTCCATCTGCTATCTTATCAGAATCAACAAGTCTCCAAATTTCACTTTGCGTTGAATCTATTTTCTCATAATACTTAAAATTTTGTCCTAATTTATTAGTTTTCAGATTTATTAATCTCATCCAAATTTGCCTGCCTCTTTATCTTATTCGTTGTTGTTTTTATTAATGGTTCTTCCGTCAAAATTATGCCTCTAATTGCTTTATACTTTGGCATTTGCGTGTTAATTGTCTTTACCTTTCCTGCTAGTGTTTTTCGTATTTCTTCATCAGTAGTTGCTCCATAAACATCTTTTAAAATCTCTCTGTCAAATACTATTTTTACATTTATCTTAATATCATTTTTATCACTACTTTGTTGCTTTCCAAATATAAAAGATTCTTTTACTCCTTCTATCTTGTTTACCAAACATTCCATTTCTTCTGGGAATATATTCTTACCATTTTTTAGTACTATTACGCTTTTCTTTCTGCCACAGATAAATATGTAGCCTTCGTCATCTATTTTAGCTAAATCTCCGGTATGGAACCATTCTCCCTCAAAAGCATCCTTGGTAGCTTGTTCATCATTATAATAGCATAGCGCAACATTCGGTCCTTTTACCAATAATTCTCCCATTCCATCTTTATCTGTATTTGCAAGTTTAACCTCTACACCTGGAATAGCCTTACCAATCGAGCCTGTTTTATATTCTTTATTAGTTCCAACAGCAACTACTGGTGATGTTTCTGTTAGACCATATCCTTGCACAATATTTATTCCAAGTAACCTATATCTTGCTTCTATTTCTGAATCTAAAGCTGCTGCTCCACTTATAAACAATTTAATATTTCCGCCTATTAGATTATGAATTTCCTTAAAAGCCTGTTTTCTTTCTTCCATTGATGAATTTTTATATTCTTCTTCTTTTCTTAATATTTCTTCTAATTTTCCTTGCTTTTCTAAGTTCTTTCTAATCATCATAAAAATTCTCTCATAAATTCCTGGGACACAAGCCATAACGGTAACTTTATATTCATTTAAATTTTCTACAACATGCCTTATTCCATCACAAAAAACTGTTTGAGCACCTTTATAAAGCGAAAACAAAAAACCTACGGTGCACTCAAAAACATGATGAATTGGCAATATTGAAAGTATAGTATCTGTTGAATTTACATCTAAAACGCTCCCAATTGCCATCAAATTAGAACTTATATTTTTATGTGATAACGCAACCACCTTGGAATTTGATGTTGTTCCTGAAGTAAATAACATTATACTCATCTCGTCAGCATTTATCTTTGCATCTATAAACTCTTTGTTACCTTGTTTTACCAGCTCTTTACCTTGTTTTATCAATTCTTGCATTGAATAAATTCCATCTGTATTTTCTAAATTATCCATCGATATAAGATGTTTTAATTTATTCTCTGGACTTCTTTTTATTTTTTCTAGTACTTCTTCATATTTACTAGAGTAGAAAATAGCTTCAATCTCAGAGCGTTCTATCAAATTTTCAAGTTCATTTTCTGGAAGTGCTTTATCTAATGGTACAACTGTTCCTGTTCCACAAACTACCGAAAGATACGCAATCTCCCACTCATATCTATTTTCTCCTATTACTGCTATTCTTTTATCTTTAAGCCCTATATCTATTAATGCTGTTCCTAGAGCATCTATCATATTTCTAACTTCTTTATGTGTTATAACCTTATAATTTGGTTGTATATTCTCATCTTTTTGCTTTATTTTATATGCTGGTTTATCTCCATATAATTCTTTTGTTTTGTTCAGCATATCTTTTAAATCTGTAATTTCTATTGTTTCATATAATTTTTCTGACATATATTCCTCCTTTGAATTTGCAATATTTTTATACCACAAATTGTAGAAAATGTCCTTAGACTGAAAGGTCAGTTCAAATTTATTATTTGGACAATTTCTGCATAAAAAAAGAGATTCTGAATATAAAATTTCACTTTTCATAAAATTTTTTTCAGAAATCTCTTTTTATTTTCTAGAATTGTTTTTGTAGACTATCTATTTTTTTATACAATTATTTAATTAAATTTTTAAAAATTTAATTGATAATATATTGTTATATTTGCTCTAACCTCTTTATTGTGTCTTCTAGCATTTCTTTGTATTTTTGCATTTTTTCTTTTTCTTCTTGAACCTTAGCCTCTGGAGCCTTGTTTATAAATCCATGATTTGAAAGCATTTTTGTACTTCTTGCAACCTCTGCTTCAAGTCTTGTTTTTTCAGCCTCTAGCTTTGCCTTTTCCTCAGCTAAATCAACTAATTCTTCTGACGGAATGAATGCTTTTATTCCGTCTGCAAGCAATGTTACAACATGTTTTGGTATGTTTGTTTCATCTTTTTCCATCTCAATCTTAGAAGCAAATCCAAGTTTTTCAATCCATGATTTAGAATTTTCTATTAATGTCTTGTATTCATCATCATCTATTACAAAAATTAATTCAGATTTCTTAGATGGATGAACATTCATGTTTGTTCTTGTATTTCTAATTTGAATTATTATTTTTTTGATTTCTTCTAGATGATATTCTTCTTTCTCAAACTCATATTCTTCGCAATATGTTGGCCAAGCAGAAATCATTATGCTTTCATCGTTTGTATATAGCTCATCATATATTTTTTCTGTTATGAATGGCATAATTGGGTGTAATAATTTTAATATGTCTCTCAATACCTTGTTCAGAACTTTTTGAGCTGTTATTCTTGATTCAATTGCTTTTTCGTCTGTATTTTCTTTGTTGTATAGACGAGATTTTACGATTTCAATATACCAATCGCAGAACTCATTCCATGTGAAATCGTATATTTTTTGAGCATATACTCCCATGTCGAAATTATCTAAATTTGCAGTTGCTTCTTTAATTAAAGTATTTAATTTAGATAAAATCCACTTATCTTCATATTCTAGTTTCGAAACGTCTATGTCCATTATTGATGATTGTGCATTTTCTTCTCCGTCCCCAAATTGTTCGTTCATTAGAACAAATTTTGAGGCGTTCCATAGTTTATTTGCAAAGTTTGAAGCTGATTCTAATTTTTCTGGCATATATCTTATGTCATTTCCTGGTGTTATTCCCATTATTAATGATAGACGTAATGCGTCTGTTCCATATTTATCTATTATTTCTAGTGGATCTATTCCGTTTCCAAGGCTCTTAGACATTTTTCTGCCTTGAGCATCTCTTACAATTCCATGTATTAATACGTCTTTAAATGGAACTTCTCCTGTGTGTTCTATTCCTGAGAACATCATTCTTATTACCCAGAAGAATATTATGTCATATCCTGTTACTAATGTTGAAGTTGGATAGAAGTATTTGAAGTCTTCTGTTTGTTCTGGCCAACCAAGTGTTGAGAATGGCCATAATGCAGAACTAAACCATGTATCTAATGTGTCTTCATCTTGATGCAAGTGTTTGCTTCCACATTTATCACATTTTTCTGGCATTTCTTTTCCAACCATTATTTCACCACAATCATCGCAGTAATATGCAGGTATTCTATGTCCCCACCATAATTGTCTTGATATACACCAATCTTTGATGTTTTCTAACCAATTGAAATATGTTTTATCAAATCTTTCTGGTATAAATTTTGTTTTTCCACTCTTTACGGCTTCAATTGCTGGTTTTGCAAGTGGTTCCATTTTTACAAACCATTGTTTTGAAATCATTGGCTCTATTGTTTGATGGCATCTATAGCATTTTCCCACATCATGTGTGTAGTCTTCTATTTTTATTAATGCACCAATTTCTTTTAATTTTTCTACAATACGTTTTCTTGCTTCATATATATCTAATCCAGCAAATTCAGGAACTATATCGTTCATTATTCCATTTTCATCAAATACTTTTATCATTTCTAAATTATTATCTAATCCAGCTTGATAATCGTTTACATCATGTGCAGGAGTAAGCTTTACCGCACCTGTTCCGAACTCTGTTTCAACAAAATCTGCTGCAATTATTGGAATTTCTCTTCCTACTATTGGAAGCACAACTGTCTTTCCAATGTAAGCCTTATATCTTTCATCTTTTGGATTTACTGCAACACCAGTATCTCCTAGCATTGTCTCTGGTCTTGTTGTAGCAACTATTAAATATTTTCCTTCTTCCCCCTTTATTGGATATTTAATATGCCACAAATGTGTAGGTTCTTGCTCATATTCGACTTCTGAATCTGAAATTGATGTATGACAAGTTGGGCACCAGTTTATCATTCTTTCGCCTCTGTATATTAGTCCTTTATTATACAAATTAATAAATACAGTTTGAACAGCATTAGAAAGCCCTTCGTCTAGAGTAAATCTTTCTCTTGACCAATCGCAAGAACTTCCAAGTTTTCTAATTTGCTTTGTGATTATTCCACCGTACTCCTTTTTCCAGTCCCAAGCTCTTTTTAAGAATTCTTCTCTGCCCAAGTCTTCCTTAGTAATTCCTTCTTCTTTTAATTTAGCAACAATCTTAGCCTCTGTTGCAATAGAAGCATGGTCTGTTCCTGGAACCCAAAGAGCATTAAATCCAGCCATTCTCTTATATCTAATTAATATATCTTGCAATGTCTCATCTAAAGCATGTCCCATGTGTAATCTACCAGTAATGTTTGGTGGTGGAATTACTATTGTATATGGCTTTTTAGACTTATCATTGCTAGGTTTAAAATAGCCCTTCTTCTCCCAATTCTCATAAATTTCATCTTCAAAATCTTTTGGATTAAATTTTCCTTCTAGTTCGTGTTTACTCATAAAACATCATCCCTTCTTTAAATATTTTGTTTTTTAGTTACAGTAGCATTTTTCATATAAAACAAAAAATTGCCACTTAACCTAAATTTAGTTAAGGGCAAGAATATTTCTCGCGGTACCACCTTATTTGTATACTTTCTATAAAATATACATCTCATTTGTTTTGTAACGTAAACTACACGGATATATTTACTATTATTTCTATATATCAGCTCCCAAGCTACATTCAGTTTAACTTTCTATAAGAAGATCTCAGCATTTTTCTTCTTTTCTCTGGATAGATGTTCCAAACTTACTCCTCTTGTTCTTCGCTTTTAATTATTATGTTACTATAATAACATATTTTATACAGAAAAATCAATAGAATTAAATAAATTCCATTGATTTTATTAGTTTCCTTATATATTAATATAACACTTTTCCTTTATAAATTTTTTTATTTTCTTTTCATCTTTTCCTTCGTAATTTCGATTTTTTCTTCCATGATATTCCTCCTTAAAAATGTGAAACATTTCTAGCTTTTTTTGCTAATTTTGTTTCACATTTTATTTACTAAAGAGTATCAATATTTTATTTTTCACATTTTTATTTTCGTAATATATATCATTAGTAAGCTTATTATTAGAGCAATAAAACCAACGATTTTCAATACTTTTGTTGTTTCGTTTGTCTCATTTGAGCTAAATGTTTTTGTTGCTATCTTTCTAGCATCATATATCATTATTACAGAAATTCCAAGAACAATTAATTCAATAATTATAAATATAATTTTGGCCATTTTGATAAAATCCCTTTCTTATAGTTCTTCTCAGCTATTTTTTCAACTACTAGTTAAAGAATTCAACAGTATATTTACATTCAAACTCTTTTCTTGGTGCTAATGTTAACATGTCTGTCTTTTGCGTAAATACACCAGTCGATTTTATTGCATCTGCTGTTGTGTACCATGGTTCTAGGCAAATAAATGGTGCTCCTGGTTTTGACCATACAGCTAAATATGGAAATCCTTCAAAGTCCATTGTTAACAATGTCTTGTTTCCAGTCTTCTTTTTTAGGCTCACTCTATGAGAAGTCAAACCTTTCATTATTATAGCATCATTCTTGAAAGAATCTTGATTTATTGGTATTCTTCTTAAATCTTGCATTATATTTCTGGCATATTCTGTTCCAATCAAACCATCAACTAGATATAAGAAATGTATTTTATTCTCATCTTCTTCGAATTCCAAATAGTATTCATCACTGTATAAATCTCGTTGCTCTATTTTGAAAGCCGGATGTCCGCCTATTCCAAATGTCATATTGTTATCGCCTTCATTTACAACTTTATACATTGTTGTAAGTTTGTTTTCATTGGTTCTATATGTTACATATAAAGAAAAATCGAATGGATATTTTACAAAAGTGCTAGGATTACTTTTTAAAACATATGAGTGAAAATTATCCAATTTTGTAACAGGTTCAAACTCCATGTCTCTAGCAAATCCATGTTGTCCCATTTCATATGTCCTGCCATTTATAATTGTCTTGTTTTGTTTTAACTTTCCCACTATTGGAAATAGTACTGGAAAATGACGTTTCCAGTAGACTCTCCCATTCTCATCTATGCAATCTTGTCCTTGGTGTATTTTTTCTATGCCATCTAGCTTGTAACTTATTAATTCTGCTCCAAGCCTAGATGTAAGCATTTGACTATGCATATACATTACTCCTTTAATACTTGATTTATTTGTGCGTTTTAGAACCCGTACTTTTTTCTTAAGTAGATTATTACCTCTTTAATATGTTTTTCTTACATATTACTTATTCTTCTGTATGAAGTTCCAAGAATCTTCACACATTTCTTTTATTCCTTTTTTTGCTTCCCAACCAAGTTCTTCTTTTGCCTTTTTAGTGTCTGAATAACATGTTGCAATATCCCCTGGTCTTCTTTGTGTTATTTTATATGGAACTTTATTTCCAGTAATTTCTTCGAAAGATTTCACCATATCTAAAACACTGTATCCAGTTCCTGTTCCAAGATTATAAATATATAAGCCTTTTCCTTCTTTATCTAGTTTATTTAGTGCTGCTAAATGTCCTTTTGCTAAATCTACAACATGAATATAGTCTCTAACACCTGTTCCATCTGGAGTATCATAATCATTTCCAAATACAGATAATTCTTTTAATTCTCCTGATGCAACTCTTACTACATATGGCATTAAATTGTTTGGTATCCCCTGTGGTTCTTCTCCAATCAATCCGCTTTCATGAGCTCCTACTGGATTGAAATATCTTAATATACAAATATCCCATGAATTATCTGATGCATATAAATCTTTAAGTATTTGCTCTATGAATAATTTTGATGTTCCATATGGATTTGTTGTTCCACCAGTTTTACAATCTTCTGTTAGCGGAATTCTTTCTGGCTCTCCATATACTGTTGCAGATGAGCTGAATACGAATTTCTTTACTCCATATTTTTGCATTGTTTCTAATAATACAAGACATCCAGAAATGTTGTTATCATAATATTCTAATGGCTTTCTAACAGACTCTCCAACAGATTTATAACCTGCAAAGTTTAGAACTGCCTCAATATCATTTTCTTCGAATACCTTTTCTAACTTTTCTCTATCCAAATAATTTATTTCATAAAATTTAAAATCTTTTCCAGTAATTTTCTTAATAGCTTCTAAAGCCTTTGGCTTACTGTTAGAAAAATTATCTACTATAACAATATCCTTTCCTGAATTTAATAACTCAACTGCTGTGTGGCTTCCAATAAAGCCAGCACCTCCTGTAACTAATATAGCCATAAATATCATCTTCCCTTCTTTAATAATTTATATTTCTTGATATTTTCCATAAATGATTCCAATGTTTAATTGTCCAAAGTCGTCTGTTGAAGCACTTCCACCATTATTGCTTGTACAAGATGCACAGTTAGTGTTTGTATCTTCATTTGGTATAATTTCTTTTCCAGAACCACTTATAGCTCCATTATTTTCACAAAGTTCTACTATACTATTATTATACAAAATTCCACAAATTCCTCCTAGATTAACCAAAGTATCTGTTTCGGAATTTACATTTCCATAATTTTTTGAATTTGATAATCTAGCTGCTTCACCATTTTTTCCGACTAATCCACCTAAATTTACAGTTTTACATATAACTCCTGCAACTTTAGATACTTGTCCATCATTTCGGCATTGTGTAATTGTTCCTTTACTTTCTCCTGCTATTCCTCCAATATTAGTGCTTCCAATTACATTTCCAGTATTTTTAGAATTTTCTATTGTAGCTGTTTCTAATATTGCAACAATTCCGCCTGCAAATTCTTCATCATTTGAATTTTCTTTTAAGTTACTTATTTCTGCAGTATTCTGACAAGCAACTATGTATCCAGTTGATTTTCCTACTATTCCACCAACAATTTTTCCATCAATCTTTCCATTATTGGTGCAACTTGTAATGTTTCCATTTTGATTATCTGCAACAATACCAGCTGTATAATATTTTGATCCTGTTTGTTCTTCAATCTTACCTTCATTTGTACAGTTTGTAATTTCACCACTATTTTCTGTATTATTTTCAACATAATTTAAAGCAACTATTCCAGCTTTTAATTGATTTGATATAATTGCAATGCTATTTGCTGTATCAATTATTTTTCCGCTATTTTCTGCGCAAATTCCAGCAACTTCTATGTTTGAACTCTCTGCGTTAATACTTGCTGTTATTGTCCCCTCCGTTTTGCAAGTCTGAATTATCCCAGAGTTTTTAGCTGATATAGTTCCAATTAATACTTTTGTATTTTCAATGTTTTCGTCCACTGAAATTGTTGCTGTCACTTTTAAATTTATTATTCTACCTTTATTATTACCAAATACTCCAACTAATACATTATTTTCTGCACCTTGAGCTATATTTACAGAATAATTTCTTATTGTTTTATCATTTCCATTAAATATTCCCTCAAAGGCATGTTCTGAATCTCCAATCGGCAAAAAACCGTTTGCAGTAGTCAGCTCTGTTTTTATATCTTCAACTTTGCCATCTTTATTTACGTCATCATACTTAGCTTTGGGATTTTTATATGACTCATCACTTTGAAAATCTAGCTTATTTGTAAGTTCAAAATACTGGTTGCTATATGTAATTCCGCTATTTACATTTTCTGATAATTTTAATAAGTCCTCAATGTTCTCTATTTTATATGGATCATCACTCGTTCCACTACCATTAAAGTCACTGGCCTTTCCAGTCGCAATTCTATTTGTTTTTGGTACATGTTTCTTAACAATCGAAACAGTTACTATTATTGCAATTATTACCAGCAATGCTATGAAAATTTGATATACACTTATAGTAATTTGTTTTTTCTTCATCTTTTGTTATGCTCCTTCATAAATAGTCTGGTACATTCTATAATTATTAATAATCTTCCTAACATACATATTTGTTTCTTTATATGGAATGTTCTCTATGTCACTCCCATCAGCTTTTATTATTCCATCTCTAATCCATTGATTTACGTTTCCCATTCCAGCATTATATGCCGTGATTGCAAGTAACATATTTCCGTCAAAATTTTTTAATAATTCCGAATAGTATTTTGTGCCAATCATTATATTTTTTTCTGGCTCTAATAAGCTTTCTTCTTCAACCAACGGTTCATCTATTTTATCAGCAATTTCGTTTGCCGTGGCCTCCATTAACTGCATTAATCCCTTAGCTCCGCTCGATGATTTAGCCTTTTCTTTAAAATTACTTTCGGCTTTTATCATGGAAAAAATCAGTAATGGATCCACGTTAAATTCTTGTGCATATTTTTCTACATATTCTGAGTACTTTTTAGGATATATTTTTTGTAATATAATTTGCTTTATGTTAAATACTTTTATAATAGTTATAAGTAGTATAATACCAATTAGAACACCCACTATAACCTTATATTGTTTTTTCAAATTACATCTACTCTCCTTTGTTTATTTTACTTCATACCAGTCCTCACCCTCAGATATTTCAACTTCTAGTGGAACCGATAATTTCATTGCATTTTCCATGCATTGTTTTAGAATTTCTTTTGCCTGTTGTTTATCTTCTTTGCTAACTTCTAATAACAATTCGTCATGTATTTGCAGTACAATTTTACCATTAATATGCTTTTCTTTCAATGCTTTATTTACATTTATCATAGCAATTTTCATAATATCCGCTGCTGTTCCCTGTATTGGAGTATTCATAGCAACACGACTTCCAAATTGTCTTACCATATAATTTGAAGATTTTATTTCTGGAATGTATCTTCTTCTTCCAAAAAGAGTTTCTACATAGCCCTTTGCCTTTGCACTTTCTACTATATCATCCATGAAGTGTTTTATTCCTTGATATTTTTCAAGGTACTGATTAATGTATTCTTTAGCTTGTTTGTTGCTCACTCCTAACTGATTTGCAAGTCCAAAATCACTTATTCCATACACTATTCCAAAGTTTACGGCCTTTGCAGATGACCTTTGCTCCTTTGTAACTTCTTCAATTGGAATTCCTAAAACCTTTGATGCAGCCTGTTTGTGAATATCTTCTCCGTGATTAAATGCGTGTATCATATTTTCATCTTGTGAAATATGTGCAAGCACTCTTAATTCTACTTGAGAATAATCTGCATCTATATAAATATTTCCTTCTGCAGGTTTAAAAGCTTTTCTTATTTGCTTTCCTAGCTCTGCTCTGGTAGGAATGTTTTGTAAATTTGGCTCTGTACTGCTTATTCTTCCTGTTGCAGTAATTATTTGATGGAAGCTCGAGTGTATTCTCTTAGTTTTATGGTTTATATAAGGAATTAACCCCTCAACATAAGTAGAATTCAATTTAGCAAGTGTTCTATATTCCAATATTTTTTCTATAATAGGATGTTGGCCTTTTAACTTTTCTAACACTTCAACGTCTGTTGTATAGCCATTTTTTGTTTTTTTATAAAATGGTAATTGTAATTTTTCAAATAATATTTTTCCTAGTTGTTGATGAGAATTTACATTAAATTCTTCTCCTGCTAAATCGCATATTTCGTGTGATAATGTTTCTACTTGGCCTTTTAATGTATCTCCAAAATCCTTTAATTCACTTTCATCTACCAGCATTCCATTAAATTGCATTTGTGCCAATACTGGTACTAGTGGCATTTCGATATTATTAAATAAGCTTAATGAACCTACTTCTTCTAGCTTTTTTGTTGTAACTTCTTCTAAATTTGCTATTGCATAACAAATTAAAGCACTCTGATATTTGCTTCTTTCGTCAACTTTATCATCTTTTTGTTCCAAATTATCAAATAAATTCATCTGGTCACTCTTCTTCTCATCTGTACCATTAAATTCATTTTCTAAATATTCATCCATATCTAATTCTAAATACTTTTTAGACATTTCTTCAATATTGTTTTTATCTGTTGGGTTTAGATTATATCCGGCAATCTCTGCATCATATTTTATGTTATTATATTCACAGTCCTGCTCTTTAAAAATAATATAGTCTGGTTTAGTTCTATAACTAATTTTGTCTATTTTTTCGTCTGCAAAGATATTAATAATTTCAGGAGTTGACTCAAAATCTTTTACATAAAATACCTTCTTATCTTTATAAAAATATAATGATTTAAAAGTTTCTTTTATAATTGCACTTTCATCTTCAATCTTTTCTTTTTCGATATAATAAATAAATTTATCATTAATCTTTGAAAGCTCGTCTTTTAAAGTATTTTTATCTAACTCTACTAGTGTAAATAAATCTTCAATCTTAGCTTCTTTCTTGGGTGTACCCAGTCCATTCAAATCAAATCTTTCTATAAATCGATTAAATTGAAGTTCTTTAAATTTATTTGTTACTGCTTCTTTATCCCACTCCTTAGTCCTTAAATCTTCTATATTAACTCCGAGTGGTGCATCTCTTAGAATAGTTCCAAGAGTTCTAGATAGCATTGCTAAATCCTTGTTATTTTCAAGTTTAGTTTTTAATGCACCTTTGATATCATCTGCTTGTCCAGCCTCCAATTTTTCATACAAATTATCTATATTTTCATATTCCTTAATTAATTTTAGAGCAGTCTTTTCTCCTACTCCTGGAACTCCTGGAATATTATCAGATGTATCTCCCATCAAGCCTTTTACTTGAATTAGCTGAACTGGTTTAACTCCATATTCTTCGATTATCTTAGAATCATCATAATCCTCTGTCTCGGTCTTGCCCATTTTAGTACGAGGAATACGAATTGTAACTTTATCACTTGCAAGTTGAAAGTTATCTCTATCTCCAGAAAGAATAGTAACATAATGTCCAGCATCAGATGCTTGCTTAGAAATAGTTCCTATAACGTCATCTGCCTCATAGCCCTCTTTTTCGATTATTGCTATATTCATTGCTTTTAAAACTTCTTTAATAACAGGCATTTGCTCAGCAAGTTCTTGTGGCATCGCATGGCGAGTACCTTTGTATTCTTTATACATCTTGTGTCTGTGAGTTGGAGCCTTCAAATCAAAGGCAACTGCAATATAATCTGGTTTTAAATCCTCTAAATCTTTAAATAAAATTGATAAAAATCCATATACAGCATTCGTATATTTACCATCAGCAGACATCAAAGATTTAGAGCTCATTATTCCATAAAAAGCCCTATTCATAATGCTGTTTCCATCTATTATTAATAATCTATTACTATCCAAAAATTATACCTCCAAAACTATTCGTATATTCCTATACTTCTCATATAATTTATATATCCTTTATCTATATTGTTCCACTTATCAATTTTATCATTTAAAATCTCCATGTTGACTGGTGCTTTTGAGTATGACTCATAACTCTTTACAATGCCATTTTTAAATCTTTCTGGGCATCTTCCAATTATCCTAGAAATATCATCATATTTATCTCCAAAACCACCAAATCCAAAATCTATAATAGCCGCAACATTATTATTATCATCTAACAATACATTGCTTGGGTTCAAATCACCATGAACCAAGTTATTGCAACTATCATCTATTTTACTCTCTTTCCAGAATTTTATATCATCTTCACTCAAATGCAAACTTAAAAGTTCGTCTAGAAAATCTGGTAGTTTCAAGCCAATATTTCTTGTATTAAATACTTCATCTTTATTGAAATCTAAGTTATGCAATTCATACATAAATTTTGCAATTTCATTTCCAACATTCTCAACTTCTTTATCACTAAGTGAATCCATCTTCTTAGCAAGTGGAGTGCCTTTTATTTTTTTATGTACACTAAATGGTTTACCATTATAATATTTTAGTTCTAGCTTACTAGTATTAAAATCTGTTTTATTATATATGTAACCTGCAAATTCACAGTCCTTTACAATAGTTCTAGACCAGAATTCATCACGTGGAAATCTAAAGAAATAGTTTCCATCATCAGTTTCAACCTCATATACTATGTTAGTCCAGCCAGTTGTAATTTGGTTTGCTTTTACTATTTTTTTCCCTTTTAGGGTGTCTACAATTATTTTGTCAAAATTTTCATCACTTTTAAAAAATATATCCATATTAATCCTTTCAATACTCAATTTAAAGAAAATAAAACACTCATATTCTACATTTAAATATGACTCATTTATTTCCATTTTATTGTTCCTTTGTCAACAATTATTAAAGTAAAACATTTGTATTCATTCTGTTAACCTAGCTTGTTAACATACTCTGTTACTAGCTCAACTACTCATTACTTTGCATTTTATCCTTAATCAATTTAATAAGTTCATCTTCTGATTTTTCATCATAATTATTATATATTATGTAATCAAACATATCTTGTAATTTCTTATTACTCATAAAATTTTTATATTGTTCTTCTGTCTCTTTAATTCTCTCGTTTTCTTTCTCTGGTGTTAAATTTCTTTTCTTTACTTGTTCTAATGCCACATTTATATCATTTGGCAATATATAAACAGTGACAATATCTGGTCTTATTCTTTTCCAGTCTTGAATAGTAGTATAATACATTTCAAATACATAATTTTCATTAGATAAAATTTCATCCTTTTTATATGCATATGTACCATCAAACACATCAAAATCGTAAGCAATTTTTCCATCATCTTTGAGTTTTTGTAACTCTTCATGAGTCATAAAAAGTCCAGTTTTTCCGTTTTTTTCACCTATTCTCATAGTTCTTGTTCTTATAGTATGTACCTTTTTGAAATCAAGCTTTTTTGCAATTTCTTCTGCATAAAAACTTTTTCCCACTCCAGTAATACCAGAAAGTGCTAATAACATTATGTTCTCCTTTTGTTTCTTATATTTTGTTGTTATTTCTCATTGCAAACTATATCATATTTTAGGAGATTTATCAATGAAAAATATATAAAATAATGTAAGCACTCAATAAAACGGCGTAAAATAACCCCAGATTTTTAAGTTTTACTTAAATTTCTGGTGTATTATTTTTATTCTAAATTTTTATCATATCCTTCTTGAAGCTCTATTTTTATTTTGCTACTTGCAAAAACAGTCGGTTTTAATATATTTGACATTACTGGTTGTTTTTCTTTAACTTTTTCAATTTTGTCGTTTTTTGTTGAATTTTGTCGTATTACAATTTTTATAATGTATATCAAATTTTAAAAACTAATGTATAAACATTTAATTTAAATATATAATTTCCAAGCACTCGCACTAACAAAACAAACCTCTGTTTTTAATTAATCAGAGGTTCGTTTTTATCTTATTTTTTTATTGTTTCTGCATAGTCTTTTGAATTTATTATAGCTATTCCAGCTACTAATATATCTGCTCCAACATCTTTTTTCTTTCTAAAGCACACACCTAATAAAAAAGAAGCCTTTATTGTAGATAAGTATTTTTCAATAATCTCACTATAAGCTTCTTTTTGATTTTATTTCTTTTCTAATGTAAAGTTATAAGCATTTGCATATTGGTCATTTATTCCTGCTTGTATTCCAACAGTTTCACCAATTTGTGTTTCTGGTATTGCTACTGGAATTCTTCCTTGTTCTTTTCCTTCTTTGTCAAGTAATACTATATCTGCCATAAAGTTACCTTGTGCAAAACCTGTCATATTTGTTACATCTGCTTCTAAGCTTGTATGTCCATCTTTTTCAGAAAAATTTATGTTTGATATTTCAAATCCAGATTCTACTTTGTTTTCCTTAAGTTTATCACTTGTATTTACAACTGTACCGTCACTTTCTGTTTTTGTGAACTCTCCACGGCTTGCGTCAACTTGTGATTGTTCTGTATTGCTTGATTGGCTTGAATTGGTATTTGTATTATTATCTTTGGAACCTCTTGTAAATCCATATATTACTGCAATTATTACTATAGATACTAGTATTAAAATCAAAATTCCTTTCTTTTCGCTACTTTTCATTTTGTTTTCCTCCTTACTTTTACATATGTTATGTCGTTGTTTATGTTAACACATTAGGATAATGTTTTTCAATACATTTTTAAATTTGAAATATAATTGTAATAATTGTCTTAATTGTTAAGCATGTAAAAAAAGAAAGCACTTTTCTAAAATAGTGCTTTCTTAAAATCTACTTATTAGTCTTTTTTATCTAGCTTTTTGTTTATTTCTGTTGTGTTTCTGCATATGATAAGTCTAACTAATATAAGCTCGTATGCTATTCTTACAACAAGGTTGCCTGCAACTAAATATACTAAGAAAACTATAAAACTTGTAGATATTGTAGCAAATGAAGATAATGTAACAAATATAGCACATATTAAGTACAATATTTTTAATACATTCTCAATTGTTAATTTTTTAAATGTTAAAAAATCATACATCCAACCTAAAAAGCCAGTATATTTTCCTTCATTATCTTTTTTTAAGAATGTAAAGTACAATACTATGCCTCCTACAATAGCTAATACTAAAGATACAATTATCCATATAGCACTAGATGCTACAGAATTCATCGTTGATGCGCTTCTTGCATATGATGATGACGCGTACATATGAACTCCCCCTTTCAATTTTTTTTCAAATATAGAATACTATAAAATAGTTCAATTTTCAAGAAATATTCATGATTATTCTAAAGAAATTTTCATAATTTTTTTAAAATTGACAACTCGGCTTTATTTGTAGTATAATTAACTTGTAAGCGTGTAATTATTACACATCACTTTGTTAAGCATTATGGAGGCATCTATATGAACATCATGCTTGTTATTGTCGCTTTGCTGGTCAACTTACTTTCTGGCGGAACAGAAAGTAACGTTCCTACCACGATTGTACCGGATGGTACGGCGTGGTCCAATCCCAACTATCTTGTTCAGCTCATGTACATGTACGGCGGAAACGTCGACATGAACAGAGCATACGAACAAGAATATGACAAAACCTATTATTTTGAACAAGGGTATCAGGCATACGGGTGGGGCAAAGGCTCCTCCGTTAGAGTTCATGGCAACATGAATTCAGGTATCTACTTTGATTTTAATATCAAAGCGAATAATTACCAGCAAGAAGTCACTGTCGACACTCCTGTGGAAGGTTTGAAAGTTGTGACCAGCCAGTACTCTAATGGAGAGGCTGGATACAGCTTTAGTGTCGGCCCCATCAACCTCTATACTGCATTACAGTTACTCAACTCTGCATCGTCTTATATGGTGCAGAGCAATACAGCAGGTTAAAGAAACTTGCTTACCTAATAAAAGCTGTAATTACAAAATCTCTCAGAGTCAATTGGCTCTGAGAGATTTATATATATTCATTACCTTTTAGTCATATAAAAACTCTACATTTGTCATGCCAATTATGTATGCATTCTTATTGCCTCTCTTATTCTTTATCTCTCTTAATCTGTTTACTATATCTATCTTCCTCACTAAATATGCATCCACAATATTTTTGCATGTATAGTCCTAAATCATGAGCTTTTTGATGTCCTTCCCAGAATCCGACTCTGAAATCTCTATACAAAAAATCTATTCCATACTCTTCACTATATTGTTCCATTAACTTTTTTATGAAGTCGTGTTTTTGATATATGCTGTATAGCAATGTAGTCGTAACGGTATCATATCCATGTTCTTTCGCATATTCAAATGTTTTTCTTAGCCTAACTGGATAGCAGTAGTTTACACATCTTGCATTTAAGTTTTTTACAGCTTCCTTGCAAAACTCATCTAAGCCATATTCTTCTTCGAATATGGCTTGTACATTTATTGATTTTGTATATTCTTTTAGACATTCTCTACGTGCTTTGTATTCCGTGTATGGGTGAATATTTGGATTATACCAATATGCTGTTGGTTCTATTCCCTCTTCTCTTAGTTTGTCTATACAGTACACGCTACAAGGTGCACAGCATGTGTGCATTAATAGTTTCATTATAATTAATTTGTAATCAGTTGCAAATTTTATTTAACTGATTTTCCTCCTTTTTATCTTATTTTTTTATTTCAATTTTGTTTGATAAGTATTCTACTTTATTTTTTACCATTGGCACGCTTGTCAAAATTCCAGTAACCATTGCCATTAAAAAAATATATAAAACACCTAAATTTTGTGCTTCACTATATAATGCAAAACTTCCAATATATGCAACTTCTACAGCGTACGATAAATTTATTATCAGCCTTATATTTTTTCCATTTAAAAACATTAATGTTGGAAACAACCATAATATATACCAAGAATTGAAATTTGTTATTAATATAAATGTAAATATATATAATAACGTGCTATATTCTCTTATATATGATGAAAATATTTCTGTATTATTATTTAATAATAACTTAATAACCGTATATACATAAAGTATTGCAAATACAACCAATAATGCAGTTTTTAATATATTTGTTGATTGTTCCCCAATCAAATAATAAAACACTAACATTATTGACCTGTTATACTTTGATTGTTGTATGAATAGACCTGCAAATATATTCAAATCTTTTACATATATTGCATAAAATCCTGCAAGTATTACTATAAATTCTAGTCCATACAATACACAATACTTTATTTTCTCTAATATGTTTTTTCCCCTTAGATGATATAAGATTATAAATGGTAATATTAGTATTCCCAAATATTTTATTGCTGTAGCCATTGCTACAAATGCAACTGATAGCATCAAATTGTTCTTTTGGGTAACAAAATATATTGCAAGTAATATAAATAAAACTATAAATATATCATTATGTACATTTGATAAGGCCTCGAATAATATTGCAGGATTCGTACCATAAATCAAAACAAATTTCTTTTTATGAGTTATTTTCCAAATTAATAAGCAATTTATTAGATGAACTATTAGATTAGTTCCTTTAAATATAGCTAATGCCACATCAATATTTCCAAATGAAATACTGGTTAATAATTTGCAGATTAAAGTCCAGAGTGGCCCATATACAACTGTTTCGTATCTCCAACAGTTTGCAATTTTATTTTGCATTTGGTCTCTTACTTGATATTCATCACTAACTTGCCCAACTGATTTGTAGTATGGATTTTCATGATAATGTGAATCTGACCAACCATTTGCTATATAAGAATATACATCTGTACTTGTATATGGAATAATTAATGCAAATAAAACTGAAATTATGCAAATTGCAATAATTAATTGTTTTTTGCTTTTAAAAATTTTATTGCTATGTTTTATTATTAATATATACAGAATAAACATTACTGACATAAGACCTATAAAGGATATTGTGTTTATCCATTTTGCCGAAATCGTCTTAGGAATTTTAAATATGAATGTCCACTGATAAATAAAATTATATATTGATTGATTTTTTGCCAAATATATTATTGATGGCATGGCAAAACATATAACTACAGTAATAAATAAAAGCAACCATTTTTTATTTTTCATATAAAAACTTTCCTTCTTTTTTATTATATTAAGAACCACTTTAAGTTTTTTCTCATATTGTTTAACTATAACTGTAATTGATATGATGCCCCAATATGTTTATATGCTGCTGGAAGTGGAACTCTTCCTCTTTGTGTTCTAGATATAAAACCAATTTGTATTAAATATGGTTCATAAACATCTTCAAGTGTGTCTATATCTTCTCCCACTGTTGTTGCTAAAGCCTCTATTCCAATAGGTTTTCCTTGATATTTTAGTATCATAGTTTCTAGAATTTTTCTATCTATTTCATCTAATCCGAGTTCATCTATTTCTAATTTATTTAATGCTGTTTTTGCAATTTTTAAATCTATTTTACCATTTCCAAGAACCATAGCATAATCTCTAACTCTTTTCAATAATCTATTTGCAATTCTTGGAGTTCCTCTAGACCTTCTTGCAATTTCTGTGCTTGCTTCTTTATCGATTTCCACACATAATATTTTGGCAGACCTGTTTATTATTTTAATTAAATCTTGCTCATCGTATAGTTCTAATCTATGTACTATTCCAAATCTATCTCTTAATGGAGTAGTAAGAGAACCTGCTTTTGTTGTAGCTCCAATTAATGTAAATGGTGGCAAATTTATTCTTATAGATTTTGCCGTTGGTCCTTTTCCAATTATAATATCTAAAACATAATCTTCTAGGGCTGGATATAAAATTTCCTCTACATTTTTATTTAAACGATGAATTTCATCTATAAATATGACTTCGTTTGGAGTTAAATTTGTTAATAATGCTGCAAGGTCTCCAGGTTTTGTTATTGCTGGTCCAGATGTAATTTTTAATTTTGCTCCCATTTCATTTGCAATTATCCCGGCAAGTGTAGTCTTACCAAGTCCTGGAGGGCCATATAACAAAACATGGTCTAGTGACTCTCCTCTTTGTTTTGCGGCTTCTATATATACCTTCATGCTTTCTTTTACTTTTGTTTGTCCTATGTATTCATCAAGCATTTGCGGACGCAACGTTGTTTCAAGTTTTTCTTCATTATTATCGGTAATTTCCGGATTTATTACTAAGTTTTCTTTCATCTTGCACCTTTCTAGTAATTTTCTATATTCTTATGTTATTTTTTCAAAACCTATTTGTCATTCATTTCTTTTTCGCCATTGTATTCGTTTACTAAATATAATGGTCTATGTTTTGATTCATTGAATATTCTTCCTAAATATTCTCCCATTATTCCAATTAGTATTATTTGTACTCCAGAGAAAAATAATATTAGTAATATGATTGCTTGGAATGCTTGTATTGCAGTGTGTGTAACACAGGCTTTTACAATTACATATATAAAATATACAAATAATGCTAAAAATGTTGGTATACTTAGCATTGTAGATATTCTAAGTGGTGATGTTGTAAATGATGTAATTCCATCTATTGCTAAATCTATCAATTTTTTGTAGTTCCATTTTGTTTTTCCGGCAATACGTGGATCTCTATCATACATTATTTCTTTCTTGTTATAACCTATCCAACTAAACATGCTCTTAGAGCATCTACCTGTTTCTCTCATTTTTTTCAGTGCATTTACGCATCTTCTATCTAATAATCTAAAATCACCTGTATCTTTTTGTATTTCAACCTTTGTTAGGCTTTGTAATACTCTATAGTACATTTTTGATGTGAATTTTTTTAGCCATGTCTCTCCAGCTCTAGATCTTCTCTTAGCATATACGTCATCATAACCTTGTTCCCATAATTTTATCATTTCTGGAATAAGCTCCGGTGGATCCTGAAGGTCTGCATCCATTATTATTACACAGTCTCCTGTTGCATAATCAAGCCCTGCTATCATTCCTATCTCTTTTCCAAAGTTTCTTGAAAAATCTACATAGCATACTCTTTTGTCTTGCTCTCTTAATTTTTTTATTTCATTTAAGGTGTTGTCTTTACTTCCATCGTTTACAAATAATAATTCGAATTCATAATCTTTTACTTCATTCATTATTTTGCTTACTCTTTCATATAAGAAAGGTAATGATTCTTCTTCATTATACGCTGGTACTAAAATTGTAATCTTTTTCATATTATCGTCCTTTTCTACAAATTTATATATTTTTATCAGTTCTGTTTGACTTTAGCTTTTCATTTTCTATTTCTTCATTATCTCTTAAATGTACTATGTCTTTATATCCTATTGCTACTATAGCAATTACAAGTAATGCAAATGATAAGGCTTTCCATATGCCGCTATCAAGCAATATTATTGCAATCATTCCAAGTGTTGCAGTTACTCCATATAAGATTAAAACAGCTTGTCTTTGTGTATATCCTTTTGCCATTAGCCTATGGTGTAAATGTCCTTTATCAGCTTTAAATACTCCTTTTATTGACTTGGTTTTTACTATTCTTCTAACAATCGCCCACAAAGTATCGAATATTGGAAGTGCAAGTACTATTATTGGAGCAATAATTACAATTGCCGTATATGTTTTTGCGACTCCTAATATTGATATTATTGAAATTGAATAGCCCATAAAGTTTGAGCCAACGTCTCCAATAAATGTTTTTGCAGGATTAAAATTATATGGCAAAAATCCAACTATTGCACCTGCAAGAGCTGTTATTAATATAATTGCAATTAATGGTGATTCATTCAAAGAGAATATTATTAGCATTGAAATACATGCAATTAATGTTATTCCAGATGATAGTCCATCTAATCCATCAATTAAGTTTATTGCATTTGTTATTCCTACAATCCAACCAATAGTTAAAATATAGCTTATTACCTCGTTTATCATTATGCTGTTTTCTTTAAATGGTATAGTAAAGTTATCTATGCGTACTCCACAACTTACTACTATTATCGCAGCAATTAATTGTCCTGCTAACTTAGCTAATGGGCTTATTCCCTTAACATCATCAATATAACAGGTAATTCCAAGAACCATGGCTCCAAATAAAAAGCCTAATAATTTCTTTCCTAGTCCATCTGTTATAAAATCAATATTGTTTTCTATTCTCATTGTTATTATTAAATAAATTGCTGATACTAAAAAACCCGCAATTACAGCTATACCACCAAGCCTTGGCATTGGTTTTTTATTTACTCTTCTATCATTTGGATAATCTACCGCTCCTACTTTTTTTGCCCACCTTATAGAATATGGCGTTATAACAAATGCTGTTATAAATGCAAGTAGAAACGCAATGGCAATGTCTCCCCACATACTAAAAAATTCCTTTCAAATCTAATTGTTTTTACATTAAAATTATATCATATTACAGTCATTTTTCAACTTTATTTGTCAGTTTTATATATTTTTTGCATTTTTTTAGCTCTGTTTCTTCATTCTTATTTTCGTTGCAATTTTACCTGGTATAAATAAAACTGAAACCATTATTTTATTTATTATTCCATTAACATTTTTTATTGGGTGTTTTTCCTTTGTAAGCACACTAAATAATATGTAATGTTTATACACATATAATCTCTTTTTAAAAGTTACACCATGCATATCTTGGTTGAATATTTCTTTAAAATAGTTATAGTATCCGAATGGACTCGTAGTAAATAATTTACTAATGTTCTTAGTGTACCCTTCTTTTTGATATTCACATATCATTATGGGCTTATTAAAGCATCTTACTTGGTATTGCAAATCCATTTCGTGGTGTAATCTTGCCTCTGTTACAAATTTTTCGTCATGTTCAAGCTTGTATTCAAATTGTTTTCTTATTGAAGCATTGTACACTAGGGCTTTTTCTCCTGTAATACCATTTTTAAAGTACAAATCAAACATTGTGCTTGGATAATCATTTTCTATAAAATTGTTGCCCATATTTTGTCCATCTTTAGTATATTTTAAAAATACTAAAGCATAAGTTTCACCCATATCTTTGCATTCTTGCAAAGATTGCACAATAATCTTAAAAGCATCTTTTGTAAAGAAATCATCAGAATCGCATTCCACTATTAAATCTCCTGTTGTTTCTTTTATAAGGTTATTTATAGCTGTCATTTTTCCTTGATTTTCTTGATGAAAATATTTAACATCTATTAAATTTTCTTTACAATATTCTTCCACTATTCTTCTAGTATTATCTGTAGAGCCATCGTCCATAACCAACCATTCGAGCTGTACCTCTGGGCAATTATTACTGTTTATTAATATGCTTGCATATAATTTATCTAGAAGTTGTGCTCTATTGTATGTGGCTGTAAGTATTGATATTTTCATTTTTTCTCCTTTTATTCATCCAGATTTATATTATTTTTCCTACTCTGTCTGGATGCTTGCTGTTTTCTTCTATCATTTTTTCTATTTTGCCAATAATTCTGTCATTTTTATATTCATATTGGCTGTTTTGTTTATCTTTTTGTTTGTAATTTTTAACTGCAAACTTTAAGGCTTCTTCTACTCCTTCTTCGCTATTCGAAACAATGTGGCTCTTTCCTGCATAATCTATTAGTGCCTCTCTCGTAGCCGTATTAGTTGTAAGAATAAACTTATTTAATATTTTAGCTTCTTCAACAACCATTGGATATCCTTCAAAATTTGATAACAAGCAAAAGAAATCGGCTTTTTTCACTATTGGATACGGATTTTCTCTTGCTCCTATTAATTTGAAAGTTTCTTCTACTCCCTCTTCCTGAATCTGTTTTTCTAGTTTTTCTCTTAGAGGTCCATCTCCAATAACGATAATTTTGTGGTTATAGCCTTGTTTTATTAGTTTGGAATGAACTTTTATGAGTCTATCTATGGCTTTTTGGCTAACTAACCTAGAAACCTGTACTATTGTTGGTTCAGATTTTTTTCTGCTTTCAAACAATTCATTGTCTTGTTCATCTAGCTTTTCTTCTGCCAACTTAAGTATTCTTTCGCAATTTATGTAATTGTTAATAACCTTTTCATGAGGTAAATCCATATCATCATAAACTTTATTAAACTTGTCCAAATTATCTATACTAACAAATACAAGAGTATCAAACTTTTCATATATATTTCTGTCTAAAATTCTCTTAATTTTAGATTTTGGTCCTTTTCCAAAAACTTTAGAAATATCATTGTGAATCCATGCAATTTTAGTAGACTTTTTGTCTTTTACACTAAAAATTCTAGTAATAGGCCCTTCTAAAAATGCAATTTGTGTAAAATATTCTCCGCTCTTTACATATTTTTCGAATATTTTTTTCTTTTCTAATAAAACCTTTATTGGAACTGTTTTTTTCTTAATTTGACTCATGTCATTATATTTAAAATCAAACAAACTTACAAGCTTAATCTTTGAATCTAGTTCCTGTTCAAGCTCTCCACCCGAATAAATTGTAAAAATTGTAACATCATATTTTGCGGTAAGTTTATTAGCAATATCAACAAGTACTCTCTCTGCGCCTCCAAGTGTAAGACCAGTTATTCCAAAAATAATTTTTTTCACATTTTTCTCCGTCTCTGGTTCTTTTTTGCTTCCTTCATAAATTTTCATTTCATTATCCTCAAAATCTTTACAACCATTAAATATAAGAGTGGCAAGAGTTATTATAATCATCATACTTGATGAATTGAAAAATGTATATCCAGATAGAAATGATATGAATATGGCAAACCATAAGCCTAAAGTGCTCATCATGAATTCAATATTCATATTTTTTATTTTCTTTACTGCCATATAAGTTCCATACATTGCAATAGCTAAAAACGGCATGAAATATAAGAAAAATCCTATTACTCCAAAATTATATAAAAAAGCAGGAACTTCCATTTCAAAAATCATTTCATAAAAATGTGCCATATATCCATTGCCGAAAAGTAGCATTGGAATACTGTCTTGATTTTTTATTAATCTACTATGGTATATAAATTGCAATGCTCTCATATTAGTATTTTGAATTTGCTTTTCATTTGCAATATCATATAATTCTAAGTAAGTTTTTTGCATACTCTCCGGCATATAGCCTTCATCAATTTCGTTATTTTTTATTTTCTTCACAATATCAACAATATCACCTGTTACATGAGCGGTTTTTCCAGTCATTGTATCTATGATTTGATTTTCTCTTTCTTGAAGGTCTTTTCTTCTCTCAATAGTTTTTGAGCCAAATGCAATTACTGCAATACCAATAACAACCAATACAAGTAAAAAAGCAGGCAAGGCCTTTTTGTTTAATTTGCTATTTTTTATCAAGCTGTTAATTATACAAATTATGCAGTACATCAGTATCACAATTATAAAGCCAAATAAACCAGTTCTAGTTCCTAGTAAAGTACATAAATATGCTCCAGCAAGAACAACTGTCATAAAAGTCCATATTCTAATTCCAGTTTTATTATTTTTTCCTAAGTTTGGCAGAATAATAAACATTTCTAATAACATTATTGTACCTATACTATTTCCGGATTCAAACCATCCTTTGTAGCCTATTTGAACTTCACTATATGTATATGAAGATGTTCCTGTAATTAGAGAAATATACATAAGCACAATATATACTGTAAACGAAATTAGCACAGACAATTTTAATTTATTTATAATCTTTGTACCATCTTCATTTTTAAGCTCTTTTTCTCTATTTTTATAAACAAAGAAATAAATGTAAATAAATAAATTCATTATCATGAAAGTGTAATTAACCAAATACTGAATTTCTTGAGCTATACCTCCATATGCACATCCCGTACTCTTTTTATAAAATATGTAAAGATGGCATATTGCATATATAAAATATGTGCCTCCCGCCATAAGAATATAAGGCTTTAACTTATCTTTAAAAAATATACAGCAAATTGCAATTATTGGTATAATTGGTCTTATAAATGTAGATATCGAAATATTAGTGTTAAAATAGTTTCTAAACAGGAAACTTGCAGCATCCAATATCGGACATATTATTATTAAAAAACACAATAAATTTTCTATTGTGATAATATTTTTCAAATTAAACTTTTTTTCTTTTTTGATATTATCTTCCATAATTAATATCTTCCTCACTAAACATATATTGAGTTGAAAAAGCAAAAATGGTAATCTTTTTTCAACCCTTTTCGATTGTAATTTTTCAAGATTATTATATATACTAAACGCTAAAAAAGCAATAGAAAAAGCCAGAACAATTTGTATTTTTTAAGTTTCAACACGTTGCTCTTGTTCGGAGCTCCTTCGAACTCCTCAAAAGGTGAACTTTTAGTTTTGTTTGAAAAATACAAATTGTTCTGGTTTTAATACTTGCATAAAAAAGGTTTTAGTATATTTTTTGCCTTTTACAGTACATACTAAAACCTTTTCTTTTACAATTCTTCTGCAAATCTTCTTTCTAATTTTTTAAATACAAAATATCCAACAATACAAAGAACTATTCCCATTATAAATGCAATTAGCAATCCTCTAAAATCTGGCATTGTTTTACTATAGAATATAGATCTATAGCCATCTATCAAATACGACATTGGATTTAATCTTAATAGCCATCTAAAATTTGCTGGTACAGCATCCATCGAATATACGATTGGTGTTGCGTAAAATAACAATTGCATAAATACACCTAGCAAGTGTAATAAATCTCTAAAGTATACTGTTAAACTACTTACAAGAAGTGATATTCCTATAGATACAATGAATTGTATTGCAAGTATTAAGAAATACCATAATATATTCCATGATAATCCGATTCCACCAAAAACAACAAATCCCAGTATAATTATTGTTGCAATTAAAAAGTTTACTCCTTCACTTGCAACAAGTGATATTGGCAGAATTTCTCGTGGAAAATACACTTTTTTTATAATATTGCCATTATCAACCATTACAGCTGCACCTCTTATAACAACATTAGAAAAATATTGCCACGGAATTAAACCACAACACAAGTAAACGGCATAGTTCTCTATATCACTTTTTAATATTACTTGGAAAACTAATGCATATACAGCAATTTGAAGTAGTGGATTTAAAAAAGACCATAACACGCCTAAAAATGAGTGTTTATATTTTCCACCTACATCTTTTGTTATATTTGTTTTTAATAGTTCTCTATATGCGTACAAATCCTTTATTATGTTCATTTACAAAGTCTCCTTCAAATATTCTTCTATTACATCATCTGGTTTTCCATCCATTTTTACGACTCCGTCGCATAACCATACTGCTCTAGTACAAAATTCTTTTACTGTTCCCATACTATGAGTTACAAATACCATTGTTTTTCCTTGAGCCTTTAATTCTTTCATTTTTGCAATACATTTTTCTTGGAAATGTTGATCTCCAACGGCTAAGATTTCATCAACTAATAGTATGTCCGCATCAACATTAATAGCAACTGCAAATGCAAGCCTCATATACATTCCAGAAGAATAAGTTCTTACAGGGTTATCTATATAAGAACCCAATTCTGAAAATTCTATAATATCATTAAGCCTTTCATCTATTTGCTTTCTTGTTAATCCAAATATTGATGCATTAAAATATATGTTTTCTCTTCCAGAGAAATCAGGGTGGAATCCTGCACCAAGTTCCAATAATGAAGTTAATTTTCCATGAGTTTCAATCTTTCCTTTATTTGGATAAATTATTTTTGTCATTAATTTAAGCAAGGTAGATTTTCCACTTCCATTAACACCTATTAATGCAACAGCCTCACCATTTTTTATGGTAAGATTTATGTCTTTTAATACTTCTCTTTTTTCTTTTCTATTTCTGTTCCAAAATAATAATTTTTCTTTTAAACTATTTGCCTTGTCCATATAAATATTGAATGTTTTATATACATGGTCCACAACGATTCTATTTTCTTGTTCAGCTTTTGACATCTTACTTTTGCCTTTCTTTTTATTTTTCGATATCATTATATTATATAATGTTTATATTGTCAAAATTTTTAGCTATTCATTTTAATGTTTTCCATTTTTCTTCCTTGTAAGTAACATAAAAATTACAATTACAGCCAATACCATTATTACACAAATAGCTGTTTTATTATCTTTTTTGTCTGTCGGAATACCAGATGTTTCTCGACTACTTTCTCTTATAACATCTATTTTGTAAGATACTGTTTCAGTTTTGCCTTCTTTCGATACAGTTATAATAATAGTATTTTTTCCATCTTTTAGGTTTTCATTTCCTTCTACCGTAATTTTAGCATTTTCATTTAAACATGACGTATCAACATCAATTTTTGAAGCTCCGTTATATATTTTTGCAGTATAACTAAATACGTTTTCAGAAAACGATGGTGATAAATCAACTTCATCTTTATTTCCATTTTTGTCAACTGCATTTAATTTTATAGAAGAAAGTCTTAGAGTCTCATCTTGAATTTTTCTAGTTACTTTTATGAAATAGGTTCTTACAGTTCCATTTTCTGCAGCTACATCGATTCTTAAATTATTTTCTCCTGTTTGAAGCTTTATATTACCTGTACCTGTAACGTTTGCTCTTTCATCATCAGCAATTGCCTTTATAGTTACATTATCTTCTTTCGTATCTGAATCTAATGTATATTCTTGAATTTGTTTATCAAATTCAGGTAATAATCTATATCCTTCTACTTCCAATGATGAAAGATAGTTATTACTTGATTTATTAGCATTTTCACTTTCTGCCTTTTGTTGATTTGTAAGTTGTTCGTTTGCAAGTGTATCTGACATTTCATCTGTTAAATCTGCCATTCCAGCATATGATTTATTCATTGTTATCATTATTACCAATAGGACCATCAATGATATAACTACCTTTATTTTACTTTTCTTCATATTTTTTCCTCTCCTCAAGGTATAAAGTAGGCTGGAAATAATTTAATTATATTCAGCCTTTTTTTATACATTATAAATTTATCTTAAATATTTGCTTGGTATAAATGCTTGTCTTCCATCTGAAATTATTATTCTATACCAATCATAACCATTTATATTTTTATAAGTAGAATTATCTATTACAGTTACTTCTGCATTTTCAGCTAATGCTGTAAGCTTTGCGACATCTGTACTTGGTCCAATTCTCACATTGCATCCATATCCGTCATTAGTCTTTACATTAGCTTTATAGTCACAAGTTTTAACATCATCTATTTGCTTTAAATATTTTCCAGACATATAGCCTATAGTTCCATCTGGTGTAACTACTTTCTGCCAATCTGAATTTATACCTCTTTCGATTGATAAGAAAACGGTTCCTTTGTCTGTAATTGTTTTAATTATATTTGAAGAAGTACTTGGTCCAGATCTTAATAATACGTTTGTTCCTGTTGTTGCAACATTTATAGGATATGTTTCTGAGCTATTAGATGGTAGTGGCGTTATTGTTTTATCCATCTCTTCGTACACTGGAATTATGAAAGTAAATTCCGAATCTAATTTACCTGTATTCTTATACATGCTTTGCAATGTTTTTGCTTCACTATAAGCTCCCATTAAGTTTTGCATATATTGATGAGTATATAATGAAGTTCCGTTTGTAGAGTCTATATCAAATCTATTTTGATATAATGTGTTTTGATAGTTTTCAAGCCAGTTGTCCTTACAGAACCCAATTCCGCCTTCTAGGGCTTTTTGCATTGTATCCCAACCTTCTTTTTTTGCTCTAGCTAAGGCATTTGCATAAATTTGCTCCCATCCAGTTCCATTTGCACTAATGTTAAATGGATTATAATACGTTTTTCCATCTCCACCATCCATGCCTCTTCCAATTTGCGTTCCATTATTTCCTTGTTCTTGAATTAGTCTTGCAATTATGTAATATGGGTTAACATTTGTGTTTCTACATGCTTTTTCTATATCGTCTGCATATTTTTCTAAATATGTACCTTTAACTTTAGCCTTTATTCCTTCTAGTGTGCAAGCTTCATCTAAATATTCATTTACATCTTGGAATTGAAATATATTTACTTCATCCAAAAAGTTTCTTGGGTCCATGTAATATGCTATAGCTTTTTCAGAAGCACAGTACCAGCCACTATCATATAGTTGTGTTCCACAAGTCGAACATACCCATTCTCCACTATTTGATGTTTCCACTAAGTTTCTTCCATGTACTTCTGCTTCACCAGCAACTGCACTGTCAAATTTTAATCCTGTATACAGGAATTTTACATTCCAATTTGGATGAGAGGCTAATAATTTTTCGAGTGTTGCTTTATATCCGGGATATTTATTGTCATCTATGTCTACAACAATTTTTGAATCAGTTATTGTAAATTTTTGTGCAACTCTTCCCGAATAATTTTGAATTGTTAAATTAGCACCTTCTTTAACTTCTTCATTCTCAACAGTCATATATAATTCACTATTTTTAGAAATTATGTAATATTCTCCATTTCCGGCTTCTTTTATAATCCATTTTTGTGCATCAGAGCCATTGTTAGCATATTGAGTAATCTTAGTTCCAATTATTGTAGTTCCATTGGCAAGTTCTATTGATGTATTTGCATGTGTTGCAGTTATTGTGTAATATCCATCACCAACATATTTTATATTAAATTTTTGATTTGCAGTTTTGCCATTTTTCCAAAGTTCAATCTTTTCACCATTATCTTTAGAGCTATGAGGAATATCTATTACAAGCCTTGTATTTGATACCGAAGCAATAGTATAAGTTCCATCTTCTAAGGTTTTTGTACCTTTCATTGCAGTTGGAACAGTAAGCTTAAACTTTTGGCTTGAAGAATTATTTAATTTTGATGTTACTATCCTTCCGTTATCAACTGTTAAATATAAGCCATTACATTTTGAAATTATGTAATAATATCCGTTTCCAGCGTCTCTAATTACCCATTGTTGGTTATTTCCACCATGGTACTCCCATTGGTCAACAGTTGCACCATTTTGTTTTGAGCTTCCTGCAACATCAATATATTTTCCAGAATGCATTGCAGATATTGTATAGTAACCGTCATTTCTATATTTTATATTAAATTTTTGGTTGGCTGTAGATGAGTTTTCCCATACCCCAATATTTGTGCCATCTTGAGTAGAGCTTCCACCTATATCAACTACCTTTGATGTATCTTCAGCAGTTTGTATTTGATAAGTTCCATCATTTATTGTTTTAGTTCCTGTAGGTGTTTCTTCTCCCTCTTTTACAAACTTAAATTTTTGATTATTGCATCCATTACTAGTCCATACCTGCACTAATGAGCCATCATGAGCGTCAGAATGAGGTATATCTAAATATAATCCATTGCTCTTAGAAATTATGTTAAAATAGCCATTTCCAGCATCTTTTATAATCCACTTTTGGTTATTTCCACCATGATATTCATATTGTAAAACTTGTGTTCCCGGTTTTTTTGAATTATTGGCAACATCAATAAGTTTTCCAGAATGTACAGGTGATATTGTATAACATCCATTTCCAATATACTTAATGGTAAATTTTTGGTTATTTGTTCCTCCACTTGTCCATAATTCCACCTTAGCATCGTTTGTTTTTAAACTGCTGTAAATATCAAACACAAACTTCTCGTTTAGAGCAGATTTTATAGTGTATACTCCATCTTCAAGAGTTTTATTTGCATCAGTCGCAAAAGTAGTATTGCTGATGTTAAGAGTTCCAAAAAACACGCTAAGCAATACTACTATTTTTATAATATTTAAAATTTTTCTCTTCATAGTTTTATCTTCTCCTGTTCTTAAACTTTTTGTCACAAAAACAAATTTTTTATCTAATTTTGTCTCTTTTATTTTAACACAAATTTAAGAATTAGAGAATAGTTTTTTATATTTTTTTATAACTTTTTTCTGATGAAATCCTTTTCTTGGTAATTGAATTTTTATTTTTTCAAATTTTCAATTTGTTCATATCTTAACAAATTTAATTCATAATTTTCCCTGTGTTGTCTTGTTATTGTATCTAATATAATTGCACATTGGAAGGCAACAGCGGACAATCCCATAAAGCCTGTTGCAAGTATTGCAGAAGGCACCTTAGTAATAAAGTGTGTGTTAAAGAATTCAACAAGTACTGGTACTCCAACAGCAAGTCCCAATATAAAGAATATTAAGGCAATAGCTCCAAAAAATTTAAATGGTTTATAATCCTTAAACATTCTTGCAATTGTTTTTACAACTTTCATACCATCACTTATAGTGTTTAATTTTGAAGAGCTTCCCTCCGGTCTGTCTCTATAAATTATAGGAATTTCTTTTATAATATATTTTTTATCCAAAGCATATAAAGACATCTCTGTTTCTATCTCAAATTTAGGACTAAGAACAGGCATGTTTTTCACAAATCTCTTGTTAAATACTCTATATCCTGTCATGATGTCTTTTAAATCTGTTTTAAATAACACATTTATAGATTTCTTTACTAGATTATTACCTAATTCGTGGAATGGTCTCTTGTTTTCCTTTTGATATGTTCCATTTGAAAGTCTATCTCCTATTGCCATATCCGCCTCACCATTTTTTACTGGTTCAATCAATTTGTGGACAAATTCAGCAGGATATGTGTCATCTCCATCAACCATTACATATATATCTGCTTCGATATCTCTAAATTGGCTTCTTACTACATTTCCTTTTCCTTGTTTGTATTCATCTACAACTATTGCACCATTTTTCACAGCAATTTCTCTTGTTCTGTCTTTAGAATTGTTGTTGTAAACATATATATCGGCTTCTGGTAATTCTTTTTTGAAATCTTTTATTACTTTTTCGATTGTTAGTTCTTCATTATAACAAGGTATTAGTACTGCTATTTTTTCCATCTTCATTATTTCCTTCCTTTATAAAATTCATTCCAAGATATACTGGTAATGCTAAGAATATTGGGTATGCATATCTGTATTCACAATAAGCAGGTGAAGCAATAAGCGTTAGCCATAATATAAATGTTGGTAGATAAACTAGCAAATATTTATATTTTTTCTTATAAATGGTATAGCTTAGTGCAATTACAGTAAGTAAAACTCCTGCTCCAATGCTAAATACAAATCCAAATACTGGTATTCCTCTTGCATCAATCAATCCATCTATCTGTTCAACCCATTTTCCTTCTATTAATGGTGTTTGTTTAATTCCCATGTTATGGTCCATAGTAACTCTACTAACCACCGAATTTCTTACCTCTGGATAATAATATCCATACGAATTTGATATAAATGCTTCTATATAATCCTTAGGATATTTTACGAATAATTTTAACCAGATCGATATAAATTCAGATTTATTTTCTGAAAAATATTCGTTATTAAAATTATACTTTACAGGATCTGATAATATAGGATTGTAGTCTTCCCATACATTTTCTACCATAAAATATTTATTTATTTTTTCTATTGTTTCTTCATCAATAGCTTCATAATTGTCTTTTACAGTTCTTGCTATTTGTTGTATTGGAACAGATAACATTTCTCCTACTGCTCCTTTTTCAACCTTAAGTATTTTAAATACCACAACATTGTAAGCCTCATAAATAACAAGTATAGACATGAACATAATTAATAATTTTTTCCAATGTTTCCTTAGTACTATAAATATAAATGGTAAACTTAGTACAACAACATATAAACCATTATGTCTTAAAATCATTGTGAATATTGAAATTAGCACATATCCTACCATGTTTCTTTTCTTAGCTAAAAATTCATCTGTATTAAATATAAGCTCTATGTTTTGTATTATAAACAAAGGCATTATACCAGAGAATAATATGTCTTTCCACATTGTTATACTGTACATTCCATTTACTGGGTAGAACATGTAAAACAATAAAGTTATTAGCTGAACAAATGCTGGAACTTTTTTCTTTCTTAAATATTTCAATACAAATGCTGCAAAAGTTGCCATTGTTAGCATAGAGAATATGCTATATAAAGCAATTCCTGTATTTATATTCCCAGATAATTTCAATCCTAAATTTACGAATATTCCTATTATTGCCGTGTGTGTAATAGGATGATGGTCTTTTAGTGGCAATATTCCTATTGTTTGTTCTATTTGAGAATACGAATCCGATGTTACAATTCCAGGATAATATCTTAAAAAGAATGGCAAATATGATAAAAATATAAGTAAAATTGTGATTATAACAAGAAATACTTCATTCTTAAGTAACTTTATATTTGATAAATCTTTTCCGAATATTGTTATATTTTCAGTTTTCAACTTATTGTTTTCAAATATATCATAAACCCATAAAACTATTATGTTGAACATTGTGAAATACCCGATAAAGTTTACTATAAGCCATTTATTTAAAATGTGATTAAGAGTAAAATCTGTATTTATACTCTTTCCTATTATTTCTATTATCGTGTATATAAATGCTACAATTCCCGCTGTTATCATTTCTCTTTTTGTGTTCTTTGTTGATTCTAGTGTTTTCTTTATTACAAAATAACAACTTGCAAATATAAATACAAATATTATGTTATTGCCACTTATTAGAAAGTTATGCCATATACATATAGTAAGAATGCATGCAAGTATAAAAGATATAATATTGTTTTTGTACTTTTTCATCTTCTCCTAGAGTTTTTTAAGCTCTTTCTCCTTGTGTAATATTTAGGTTTTAAGGGTTACCCATACCCCTATATAATTTCTAAAATTTTTGAATATATTTTATATGTTGATTTATTTACAGTTCTCATATATTTATTTTTACCAATATTTACAGTTTTTAAAATTACATTCTCTTTCCAGTTTGGAAAATTCGAGTTTAGTCTTTCCCAGCTTTCTGTTAGTAATTTTTCTCTAATTGACTTATCCTTTATTTTGCACATTCTTTTCAAAGAACTGCATAGTAAATATCTCGCATAATTATATTCGAGCTCATCTCTATACTTTTCATAAATATTGTTCTTTTTATAAAATTCGATAACATTATCCAATACAGTAAATATCTCTGCCGTTCTTTCATTTTGAACATTTGCAATAGAGCCTTCTCTCTGCACATAATGAATGAATGGCTTATCAACATAGGCAAATTTATTTATAAATGGTATAAGCTTATAAGTAAATTCTACATCTTCATATCTTAATCCTTTTGGAAATTCTAAGTTATTATCTATTATTAATTGTCTCTTAATTAATTTATTCCAGGCGACCACTCTAACAAAGCTAAGCATCTCTTTTTTATTTTTGTATGGATACTGCTTGTCCACCCTAATTTTATTAGGAAATTCCCATATAAAATCACATTCAACATAATCTGCATTTTCTTCTATTGCCTTATTGTACATTTTCTCATAAGCATTTTTTTCTATGTAATCGTCTGAATCTAAAAAGGCAATAAAATCACCAGTTGCATATTTTAATCCATAGTTTCTTGCATCTGATAGTCCACCATTTTCTTTTTCAACATAGATTACTCTGTCCTTGTTATTTTTTTCACATTCTTTTGCTATGTTTCCAGAATTATCTTTAGAGCCATCATTTACAAGAATTATTTGAATATCTTCTAAAGTTTGACTAAGCAATGAATTAATGCACTTTTCTAGATATTTTTCTACATTATAAATTGGAACAATTACACTTACTTTTGGCATTTTTATCCCTTTCCTAAATCTATCTCAATTTTAAATATAGTTTTATATTTATTTTCAAAAGTATTTTCTTTATAAATTGTTTTACATCTCTTGCCTTTATGTTATTTGCAAGTTTTCTCTTTCTTATTTCTTTTATGAATTGTTTTTGCTCTTTTCCCTTTAGATTATTCACTTCTAATATTATACAATTAGTATAATATATTTTTATATTCTCCTTAGATTTTTCTGAAATCTTATATTCTTTAATTTTTTTAACCATTTCATCATAGAAATACAATAAATCTAAAGCTCTTTTATATGTAATTTCTGAATTTCCCCTCGTGATGCTTTTTTGAGTTTGCACATAGTTATAACCAAATACATCTACACTCGCAACTTTATCAGCCTTCAATAGTATAAGAGGAATTAATCCAAAATCTTCATGATATTTTCCTTTAGTAAACTCAAATTTATTTCTTCTAAAAAAATCTCTTTTATACAAATACCCCCATGCAACTTCTGTCATTACATCTGCTTTATATAAAATGTCGAATGCCTCTTCACCACTTTTTTCTTCAAACAATGGTGTATAATTTTTCTCAAGCACATTACCTTGTTCATCAACTTTTGCAATTTTAAATTTAATCATGTCATATTTTTGTTCCATATATGGTAACAAATCAGTATATAAATTTTCTGTTATATAGTCATCTGAATCTACAAATGATATGTACTCTCCAGTTGCATATTTCAATCCATAATTTCTTGCATCTGATAATCCACCATTTTCTTTTTCAAAGTACAAGACTCTATCTGGATCTTTTACAACATATTTTTTTGCAATTTCTGCACTCGAATCCTCTGAGCCATCATTTACAAGTATTATTTGTATATCCTTCAAAGTTTGATTTAGTAATGAATCTAAACATTTTGCCAGTTGCTTTTCCACATTATAAATTGGAACTATAACACTTACCTTTATCATAAATAATCTTATCCCTTTCTTAAAGTGTAAATCTATTTAGGAAAATTGTTATTTTGTAACATTCTTTTTTTAAAAAACTATTCCAATACTTCTTTTAGATTTTTTAAAGCATCTTGTTTATTCTTTTCTCTCCATAATTTGTACTCTTCTAAGATTTTTTCTCTATTTTCTAAAGCATTTAAAATCTTTTCTTTTATCTCTAATATATCATCTGCATTTTTTACTACTAAATAATCTTGTAAAGAGCTTCCTTCAAAGGCTTTAAAACTGTTTCCAACCAGGCATGGTGTTCCAAGTTCAAGGCTTTCATACGGAATCATGTTGTTTTCATCAACTGTACTTACACATAAATTTATATCATTGTTTGCTAATTTTTTATATAGTTCCTGCTTTGTCATTAATTTATTTGCAACAGTTAAATTTATATTAAAGAACCTTGCAATTTTAGATATTTTGTAATTTACTGGAGAACAATCTAACTTTGCATTTTCAATCATGCTTACTGCACAAAGTTGATTATATATATTTCTACTAATTCTATCATATGCTTCATACATTCCAATTTTTATTGGCAAGTTTTCATTTTTTTCTGCTTTATTATCTTCGTTGTAGCTTTCTCTATTTTCAATCTCTACATATTTAGATAATAATTTTGCTCTATATCCTTTTTCTTTATAGAACTCATATACAGACTTTTTTAGAAATACTAATTCATCAATCAAACCTTTATCATACATTCCTAAAATATTGTCAAAATTGTTCCATATTATTGCATCTGCTAAATCTTCTTGCCCATTATGAATTATCATTTTTACCTTCATACTCGATTTTTGTTTTTTTATGCTTGATATAAGCATATCCCAACCATCAGCATATTGGTTAAACAATATTTGTTTCTTACTAGAATTAACTATTGCACTTGCAATCATTTCAGCTTCTTTTTTTGTATACTGTTCTCTAAGTTCTAGTATACTGCCTTCAATAAGATTTTGTATTTCATTTTTTTCTACAGGCATTTCTGGATGACAAATTGTAATGAAATCTTTTTGAATTTGGTTTATCTCATTTGTTATCCTCTTTACTCTTCTACTTCTTGTAATATATATAGAAGCCTTCATTCTAGCCCAGCTATAAATTTTCTTTAATGTAACAATTATGCTTGTTTTAAAATTAAATATTCCATCAATAATAGAATTTAAAGTTTTGCCGAGTGCTGGTCCAAAAGTTCTATATATTCCTATTGTTCTTTTTTCTCCTCTATCTGTCCAGGTTGCTTTAAATAAGTGAACCATACACGTATTTTTAGTATACACCTTTTCAGAATAATTGTAGTTTATTGGATAGAAATAATCCCTTGGGTAAACATAAATATTATCATCAAATATACGAATTCCTTCTTCATTTACTTTGCTCTCATATTGTTTCAAAATCTTTGTAATTATTACCGGGTTTGCAAAATTATACATAATTTCGGGTTCAAAGTGTTTTATTTTACCATAGTAATCAAGTATTTCTTTTATATACTTATTTTGTGGATTTTGTGCATAAATCATTGCTGTTCCAACATATCCACTATCTTCATATCCAAGTACAACTTCTTTATTTAAAACATCAGTTGGATCTTTTAATATTTTTACATCAGTATCGAGATACAATCCACCTTCATTATATAATGCATATATTCTTACATAATCACTAACAAATGCCCATTTTTTACTCTCATAAGCTTCTTTTACAAATGGAAAGCTGTTAACATCAAAATTACTCTCATCCCATTGTTTTATTTCGTAGTCTGGCAAAAACTTTTTCCAAGTTTTTATGCAATCTTCTACAGATTTTGGTAATTTTTTTCCTCCAAACCAACAATAATGTATCTTTTTTACCATTGTTTTCCTCCAATTATTTATTTATAATAGATTTTAAGAATGTTTTTAATGAAACTAATATATTTCTAAAATAATTTATTATTTTTCTTTTTATTAAGTTATTTTTTATACTCTTTATATTACCATTTTTTAATGCAATAAACATATTTGTAACCAATTGCTTTTGTCTTTCTGAATAATCATTCTTTTCAGTGTTTACCATATTTGTGTTTACAATATATTCTATTGTGTTTTTATTATCTTTTACAAATCCTTCTAAATGTTTTTCGAATTCTTTTTTATTAGCATTATAGTCTTGTGTAATCATGTCCAATATTCTTCTTACAAAAAACTCATTTATTATAAGCTTGTATTTTTCACAATCATTATCATGATTTTTTATAACCTCTGAAATATTGCTACAAATTTTATAAAAAGCCGACATATATGTATTTGTTGCAACTATAGACTTCTCTCTTTGTAAATAATAATACATTGGATATGGTATATACTTTATGTTTTTTGCATTTGTCAATATAAATGGTGTTACAGCAACATCTTCATATTGTTTTCCAACAGGAAATTCGAATCCATTGTATAATTCTTTTTTTATTATTTTGTTACAAGATGAACCAGACATTGCTCCATTTATAAGGCCATCCAAGAAATTTTCTTTATCATCTCTGCATGCTCTTGATGTATAGTTCCAAAGAGGATTCTTCTCGAATACGACATATAAATCGTATATTATAATGTCATTATCTTTCACATATTCTCTTGCAATTTTATAAAAGTTTTTGTCGATGTAATCATCAGAATCAACTACACTGATAAACTCGCCTCTAGCCTTTGCAATTCCCACATTTTTAGTGTCTGCAAGCCCTTTGTTGTCTTTCTTCACATATACAAAATTATTTTTATACTCTTCTGGTAGAGCATTTATAAATTTTTTTATAATTTCCTCGCTATTGTCTTTAGAGCCATCATTTACAACTATTACCTCACAGTCCCTGTCCATGGCTTCGTATATTGACTTTAGAGTTTTTTCTACGTATTTTTCTGTATTGTAAACAGGTACAATTATTGAAAATAAAAATTTACTTTTTTCTTCTGTCATTTATATTTTCCTCTTTTCTTTTTGATATTTCATGCTTTTATGTCAGACTAAGCATTTATAAGTTTTTCTAGCTTTTCATTTATTTCTTGATTATACTCTTTATAATCAAACTCTTCTTTTTGAGAAATTCCGTTAATTAGTGCATTTTTCATCGCATTATAAATTGAATTTACATTTTTTTGTGTGACAACACCATGTTTGTTTTGTATAATTTGTAAGCTATCAGATACATTCGTTGTAATTATTGGAATGTTTAATATCATAGCCTCCAAATAAACAACTGGAAAGCCCTCATATTCAGATGTAAGAATTAGACTATCTGCAAGTTTAAAGTATGGATATGGATTTTGTTTCTTTCCTAAGAATATTATATTATTTTCTAATTTATATTCATTTACCATTTTTTTGTACTCTTGCGTTTTGTTCCCGCTTCCAACTAGCAAAATTCTAAAATCTAGATTATCTTCTTTCAGCTTCTTAGCAGCTTCAATTAATCTCGTTAGTTTCTTATCTTCCTCAGTATGTCTTCCAACATTCAAAAAAGTAAAAGTTTTTTCTTTACAACAATCTGTAACCTTTTCTTGAGACTTTCTTAAAATTTCTTCTGCATCGATAAAATTATAAATAACACTTGTTTTGTTTATGAAATCCTTATCATTTTTTAAATTTTCTACAAATATATCTCTTGCATTTTCAGATACAAATACAATATTCTTAAAGTCTTTTGCTTTAACTCCCTCAAAAAATTCAACATATTTTGACTTATTATTATCAAACATTTGCATATATTCACTATGTACCCATAAACAACTATTTTTCGAAGCAGTTCTTGCCACAAAAGATGCAGGCTTAGAATATGTTGCATATGCACACGAAAAATCATACTTATTTTTATATTTCATTCTAAACATTGTCTGTTTTATAAAATTAATACCTTTTCTTAAAATGATTACCTTACTGTCATTTGGGCAATACACGCATATCTGTATTTTCTTATCAATTTTATCTAAAAAAATTCCTTCTTTTTTCTCCAGAAATAACGTTATTTCATATTTATCTGTCCTTGCTAAGTAATTTAATAAATTAACAAGTGCGTTTTCAATTCCACCTATATCAAGCGAAACTGCTGAAAACAATAATTTTTTCATTAACTTCTCCTTTTTACTGAGCTACAATTTCAACATTATATCCTATAAACAAGCCTGTTTCTACAACTCCAGTTATATTTTTCAATCTTCTTTCTAATGTCTCGTCTATGTTATCAAACCAAGCATCTAATATAATATTGCCGTTTTCTGTTATTACTGGGCCGTCTTTTTTTTGCGCTAAACGTAATTCTACGTTATGTGCTCCTTGTTTATATATCTCTTCTTTTACCAAATTTATAGCCTTTGGAGTGCACTCTACTGGTACTGGAAATTTGCTTCCTAGTCTATTTACTATTTTTGATTCATCGACTAATATATAGGTTTTATTTGAACATTTAATATTTAATTTTTCATTAAACATCGCAGCTCCTCTGCCTTTTATCATCCAGTTGTCATGGTCAACCTCATCAGCTCCATCAAAGCACCAGTCAGGCTTTTTTTCTTCCAATGTTGCTGTTGGGATTCCAAGATAAGTACATAACATTTTAATTTCGTATGACGTAGGAATAGCAATAATATTCAAGTGTTCAGTTTGTACCTTTTTTGCAATTTCAATAGCAGTCAAATAAGATGTTGAGCCAGAGCCAAATCCTATAATGTCACCATCTTGTACACGTTCTGCCATTTTTTTAGCAATCTGTTCTTTTGCCTCTCTATTTTTTATTTCTTCCTTCCACATTGGTTTTTGCAATGTTTCTTTAGCCCAATCCATCTTATTTACTTCCTTTCTATTTTTTCTATTGTATTATTTTACTATTTTAAAGAAACTTCCTTTTCCCATTTGTATTATCATTTCCCCTTCAAAGTTATTTAATGATTGATAATCTGTTACCTTTTCTCCTTCAACTTTTATTCCACCTTGTTCGAAAAGTCTCTTTAACTCTGCTTTTGAAGCACATTTCTTTGTTTTTAATAATGTGTCTAATATATTATTTTCAAATTTGATTTCTTCAATATCTTCTGGAGCTTCTTGCTTTTGGAATGCTGTTTTAAAATGTTCTTCTGCTTGCTCAGCTTCTTCTTCATTATGATATAATCTTGCTATTTCTTTTGCAAGCTCCATCTTTATGTTTCTTGGATTTTCTCCATTATTTAGTCTCTCTTCAATTTTTGCAACATCATCTGGATGTACATCTGTACATAAATTGTAATATTTTATTATCATACTATCTGGAATCTTCATTACTTTTTCATACATCGTATTTGCATCTTCATTTACACCAATGTAGTTTCCTAGGCTCTTGCTCATTTTTTCAACTCCATCAATTCCTTCAATTAAAGGCATGAAAAGTGTAATTTGAGGATCTTGTCCATAATCTTTTTGTATATTTCTTCCCATAAGTACATTGAATGTTTGGTCTGTTCCACCCATTTCTAAATCTGCTTGAATTGCAACAGAATCATATGCCTGCATTAATGGATAGAAAAACTCATGTACAGCTATTGGTTGATTATTTGTATATCTCTTCTGGAAATCGTCTCTTTCTAGTATTCTTGCTACAGTACATTTTGAGCAAAGATTGATAACATCTCTGAAATCCATTTTTCCTAGCCATTCACTATTAAATCTAACTGTTGTCTTGCTTGAATCTAATATCTTAAATATTTGCTTTTGATATGTTCTTGCATTCTCTTCTACTTGCTCTTTTGTAAGTTGTTTTCTTGTTTTAGACTTTCCTGTAGGGTCACCTATCATTCCTGTAAAGTCACCTATTATAATTATTACTTCATTTTCTAAGTCTTGTAATTGTTTAATTTTTCTAAGCACAACAGCATGTCCTAAGTGAATATCTGGTGCAGATGGGTCTAAGCCTAATTTTATTCTTAGTGGTCTATGTTCTGCATCTACCTTTTTTAATTTTTCTCTAATTTCTTCAACATCTGTATGGTCAGCTGCACCCTTTAACATTATTTTTATTGTATTTTCTATATCCATCAAAATCTCTCCTAATTATAAATTTTACATTTTACTCCATTCATGAGTCTCTTTTTTCGTGTATATTATATGCATTTTGCAATGCTTTGTCAATCATACTATTTTTCATCAAAATATTGACTTTCTTCTTGTAATCCATCAAAATTAATCTGTCTTAATATTTCATATGCAATTACGCACACAGAATTCGAAAGATTTAGCGACCTTAATACTGGTCTCATTGGAATTCTTATTGTTTTATCTATATATTTTTGTAATAAATCTTCTGGTAGACCTTTGGTCTCTTTTCCAAATAACACAAAGACATCCTCATCTTTAAATTTACTATAATCTACATCTGTATAGCAATGTTTTGCCTTTGTTGTAGCCATAAACATGTTATGCTCCTCCGGCTTATATTTTTCTAAAAAAGCATCTAATGATGTATGTTCTTCAATCTCTAATTTATCCCAATAATCTAATCCGGCTCTCTTTAGTTGTTTATCATCTATTTTAAAGCCTAATGGATAAACCAAATGTAGCTTTGCACCTGTTATAGCACAAGTTCTTGCAATGTTTCCTGTGTTTTGTGGTATCTCTGGTTCTACCATTACTATGTGTAATTTCATTTTTTCTTGTTCCTTCCTAATTTACATTATTTTTAATACTGCTTGAGGTACATACCTAGAAATATCTTTTCCATTATCAAATATTTCTTTTACAGTACTTGAACTTATACCGCCAAGTGTTCCTGCTCTTACATATATCGTATCTAACCCTGATATTTCTTCATTAATCTCTGCTATATTTTCCTCATAGTAGTAATCCATATCATCTCTTATTCCTCTTACTAAGAAATTACATCCATTATCTTTTGCTGCATCGACTGATAGTCCTTCATATGTAATTACATCTACATTGTCTATATTTTCATCTTTTAATGCCTGCTCTATAGCATTTTTCATTATTTCTTTATCATATCTTCTTGCCTTCTTATTGTTAATGCCTATCCCGATTACTAACTTATCAAATACATTTGAAGCAGTCTTTACAACATGCATATGTCCCATAGTAAAAGGATCAAAACTTCCAGCATAAAATCCTATATTCATTATTGTTCCTCCTTTAGATAATTTAATATCTGTTTTAAGGCCTTTTCTCTATGAGTTACTCCAAGTTCCTCTTCTGTAAGTTCATTCATAGTCTTATCAAATCCTTCTGGAATAAATATTGGCCCATATGTAAGCTTTCCAAGAGGCCCTGGGGTTCTAACTATTCTTCCTAGAGTTTCACCTCTTGCAACATTTATTTTTCCATCTGGCATCATTAATGTAAGAACACATACAAATTTTGCAGTTCTATCTTCATCTTTAACATTTTCCATTTTTGAAAGTACCTTATTTATTGCAACAATCTGAGGAGCATGGTCACCTGCGTATCTCGCGCTATATACTCCTGGTTCTCCATTCAATGCATCAATGCAAAGTCCAGCATCATCTGTCATTATAATCTCATTTATATTATTTTTTTCACAATAAGCCTTGATTGCTTTTGCTTTTATAAGTGAATTTTCTTCGAATGTAGTTCCATTTTCATCAATTTCTTCGTTAAATCCAATATCTTTTAAAGATAAAATTTCAACATCAATATTCTTGTAGTCCAAATAATCCTTTACTTGAGCTATTTTAGCCTGATTTGAAGTTCCATATATAATTTTCATATTTAATCACAATCCTCTCTATAAATTTATTCACAGTACTTTTTATATAATCTCTTTAAATTGCTTTTAGTTATAGTTTTTTCAATGCCATTTATGCTTACTTGTGTAAAAACCTCTGTCACCATAGATTTATTTTTTTCATTAAGTGGCATATTGTCTTTGCGTGAGTTCCAATATTTTAATTGGGTATCGTTTCTCCATCTCTTACCATTATAAACAATTCCGGCGGCTAAATTATCACATATCATCTCTACAATGTATTTATACGGAATTACTGGCATTGGATTTCTAGACATTGGGTCATACCAATATTCTGGATGATGTTTATTTCTTCCTTTATGGTGTAACCATGCTTTCGAATAGCCTTGTTTTCTCTTTGCAAATAAAATTGGACTCATGCTTCCATTATAGTATTTTACAGACTCCCAAAATTCTGTTGGAGAAAATTTTGATAAATCGTGTACTAATCCTCTCCAAGGTATTCCAGCTTTGCAACATAACTTGAATACTACCCATCTATGTCTTGTGACTAAATTAAAATGTTTTAACGTGTTGGTAAATATATTTCCTGTCATGTTTTGATTCCTTTCTACTTTCATTTTTCTTACAATATCCTATCACAAATGGCTTAAAATCTCAACATTTTCTAAAAATAAACTTGCTAATTTTATATGGTTACTTTCTATGTCGTACTATATCTTTCGTTTCATGCTTATTATTGTATTTTTATGTAAAGTATTGTATAATATTTATGATGTCGCTTGACATTTATCGAATTATTCTGTCACTTCAAATCACACAAAGGAGAAAACGCAATATGATTGAAGAAAAGTATTTGGAACAACTCATGAAAATGCTTGAGGCACCTCAGCAGGATGAGGGTAATTTTTTGGGCTGCCAAATTATTGGTAAAGCTCTATCGTACCCAAGAAACATACCTAAAAAATTCCGCAATTACATCACATACGAGACTAATTTTATGTTTTACGATACATTTAATTTGCCTCACGATAAAAAACTCACAAAACAAGATTTTCGGCAAATGCAAGAAGAGCTTGCCAATCGTATTTTTGAGGAATTTTACTACCCCACATACATCGTAGGCACGATTGGTGCATTCGAGTATTTCTCATTATTTCATGCGCTTAGATTGCTCCGAATCCCCCAATGGAAGATACCGGCATTAGGGCATCAGGGAAACTATGCCTATTACTTGGCATATGGACTATTCAGGTTAGATGACGGAACCAATGTCTTGCCTAAGGACGAATACTCAGTCTGCAACCAGTTTGACTGGGCAATTAAAGCAGCCACAGAGAAGATGACAGAAAAGTAATATCTTTGTAAAGATATTACACAGATTTAACTGATGGAAAAGAGTAAATGAAAGGATTACAAATCTGCATTTGCTCTTTTTCATTTTTTGTAAACTTGTATTATAGATTATTTTATGATATATAATAATATAAATTTAAGGAGGCATTATGTTTAAATTACATTCCGAATACAAGCCTACTGGTGACCAGCCACAGGCAATTGAATATTTATCTAAAGGCATAGAAGAAGGAAAAAAGTTTCAGACTTTGCTTGGTGTTACTGGCTCTGGTAAGACTTTTACTATGGCTAATATCATTCAAAAAGTACAGAAACCAACTCTTGTTTTGGCTCATAATAAGACATTAGCAGGACAACTTTACAGTGAATTTAAAGAGTTTTTCCCTGAAAATAATGTTGAGTATTTTGTTTCTTATTATGACTATTACCAACCAGAAGCATATATTCCATCTTCAGATACCTATATTGAGAAGGACTCTTCTGTTAATGATGAGATTGATAAACTACGTCATTCTGCAACAGCTGCATTATTTGAAACACGAGATGTTATTATTGTTGCATCTGTTTCATGTATTTATGGTTTGGGTGACCCCATTGACTATGAGCATATGACTGTTTCTTTAAGACCCGGCATGAAGATTGAAAGAGATGCTATGTTAAAGAAATTAATAAATATGCAATATTCCAGAAATGAACTAGATTTTAAACGTGGTACTTTTAGAGCAAAAGGAGACATTGTTGAAATATTCCCTTCTGATTATGGTGAAAGTGCTATTCGTGTTGAATTCTGGGGTGATGAAGTTGAAAAAATTTCTGAAATCAATCCCTTAACAGGTAAAACTGTTGCAAGCAGAAACCATATTATGATATTTCCGAACTCTCATTATGTTACGACTTCTGATAAAATGGAGCATGCAATTACTACTATTGAAGAGGAAATGAAACAGCAAGTCGAATATTTCAAGTCACAAGGTAAATTAATTGAAGCTCAAAGAATAGAAGAACGTACTAATTTTGATATAGAAATGATGAAGGAAACTGGCTTTTGCCAAGGTATAGAGAACTATTCTAGACACATAAGTGGTCGTGAGCCAGGAAGCGCTCCATACACCCTATTCGATTATTTCCCAAAGGATTTTCTTTTGCTTATTGATGAATCTCATGCTACTATCCCTCAAGTTAGGGCTATGTATAATGGTGATAGAGCAAGAAAAGAATCTTTAGTAAAATATGGTTTTAGGTTACCTTCTGCATTTGATAATAGACCTCTGAAATTTGAAGAATTTGAGCAAAGAATTAACCAAGTAGTATTTGTTAGTGCAACTCCTGCAGAATATGAAAAGGAACATTCTAAAGATAATGTTGTAGAGCAAATCATCCGTCCAACAGGTCTACTTGACCCTGAAATTGAAGTAAAACCAATTGAAAACCAAATTGATGATTTGATTACCCAAATTCATAAAAGAGTCGAGAAAAATGAGAGAGTATTGGTTACTACTCTAACTAAAAAAATGGCTGAAGATTTAACCAGCTATTTAGCTGAACTTGATATTAAAGTTAGATACATGCACTCTGATATTAAAGCTTTAGAAAGAATGGATATTATTAGGTCATTACGTCTTGGTGAGTTTGATGTGTTAGTTGGAATTAACCTTTTAAGAGAAGGATTAGATATACCTGAGGTTTCTTTAGTAGCAATATTAGATGCAGATAAAGAAGGGTTCCTTCGTTCTGAACGTTCTTTAATTCAAACTATTGGACGTGCTGCAAGAAATACCGATGGTAAAGTTATAATGTATGCCGATGAACTTACAGACTCTATGGATAAAGCCATATCTGAAACTAATAGAAGAAGAGCAATACAAATGAGATACAATAAAGAACATGGAATCATTCCTCAAACCATAAAAAAATCTGTTAGAGATACTATTCGAGCTAGCATTGTTGCAGAAGCATCTGAAAAATATGAAATTGATAAAGAATCTAGTGTTGAAGACATTATAAACAAGTTAACTGAGGAAATGCTTCAACACGCAGAAAAAATGGAGTTTGAAGAAGCAGCAAAATTAAGAGATCAAATAAAAGAATTAGAATCATCCTTGTAATTTTGTTTTTCTTTTATCTCTAATTTTTAGAATTCCATAAACTGCATAAAAAGGTAAAAACATTTGTGCAATTTCCATAAATGCTGTAAAGTGCTTTCCTGTGAGCTTATAAATTATTGTAATTGGAGTTCCAGGAAAGTCTTTTGATATAAACATCAAGTTACTGTCAAATATTTTGTTTACAATCTGAGCCAAAATACATATTATTCCTATAAGTGTAGCAAAATAAACTGCATCACTTGCCACAACTTCTATATAATGAGTAATGTTTACAAGCAAGCCCAAATAAACCATTATTCCATGGTATAAAAAGCTATGCAAACTCACAATATGAAGTGCTGGATATGCTGGTAAAGAAGTAGTTGGTAATAAAATGAATACTATTCCCCCTATTATGCCTCCTGTTGCTAGAAATACATCTCCCATTCTTTTTATCTTACCTTTAGCAAAGCTACTTAAAGTACCCGCATATAATAAAATACTACAGTAATATAATGGAACATAATTATTTACATTTCTAGGATCCCCAGTACATAATTTAAAGATAATTATGAAAATTTCCATAAACCATAGCATAATAGTACAGTTTTTTATAATTTTTTTAACCTCTTCTTTGCTACTTTTATATGTATTTTTTATTGCAATTGCTATACAAACAATAGTTACAGCAATAAGTCCAAAATGTTCCAAAGAAAAAATTCCACAAGGTTTATATTCTCCCGGTCTTGCAAATAACATTTAATCAAATCCCTTCTATATTTTTGCAATGTATTTTATAAAAAATAATTCAAATTTGTTATATATTACCAAACTTTTGTTCCTTTGTCAACCAAATTTTAATAATTTATCAAAATTTTTCCAAATGTCTAGACTTTTTTGTAATTTTTGTGTATTATTATATAGAAATAAATTTTGAACTAGAGAGGATGAATTAATAATGAAAAAATCTTTAAAAATATTAGTACTTAGCTTTATATGCCTTTTTGCTATTTCAAGCAGTTGTTGCTTAGCAGTTAACATAGATATGAACTTATCTGACAATGTTATTGACGCATCAAGCAATACAACAAGTTCAGTAGCCTCTAATAGTACATCTAGTTATAGCAATTCAACAAATTCATCATTAAATTCTAATACTTTAGATGATGGCTATGATCAATTCGGTGATGAAGGGTATTCTTCAAATACAACTTCAAACATGGTGTATCAAAATACTTCAAAAACCGATGCAACAACAGGTAGCAATATTGCTGATAGATTACAAGCATTACCAGAATCTGAACTTGGTTTAACAAATATTCTAAATATATTATTGATTGCTGTTGGTGTTGTATTAATACTTTTAGCTATCGCAATTTTCATCAGATTAAAAAAATAAAATTCTAGAAACTCAAAAAGAGTTTCTTTTTTTTGCCATTTTTCCCAATTTTTTGATGTATATTTTACTTTTATAATTTAATACTAATAATATTATTTGAAAAAGGAGGAAAAACATGAAAAGAAAATTTTTGCTTATTTCTACATTACTAATCGTTCTTTTATCTATTACAGCATCTACGGTTTTTGCTAATAATGCATTAAATACTATAGGAAATGTTGCTGAAGACGTAACTTCTGCGGCTGGTAATGTCTTAACAACTGGCGTAGATGCTGTTAGAAATACTGTTGATGACGTTGCTAGTGGAACAATGAGAGCTAGCAACAATGTTGCTACTGGAATAACAAACATGGGTAATAATAATCGTTCTGGAAATGGTAACACTGGTTATACTGCAACAAGAACAAATACAAACGCAACTTGGCTTGGAATGGATGCTACTATGTGGACATGGCTAATAATGGCTATACTTGGAGTAGCAATTGTTGCAATGATTTGGTTTTACGCAAAACAAGATAATACAGAACAATCAGAGCAACATTACGAAGAATAATATTAAAAAATTATTTGCATTTAATTTTCTATGGCTTGCTTGTCTTTAAAACAATACTAGTTTCTATTTTTGTAAAATTGCATACATCGTGCTTTGTCGCAGAGCTCCGCTTCACTCAAAATGCACAATTAAATTTATTTTATAAAAATAGAAACTAGTTCTGCTTTTATAGTTCACTCAAGGATTGAAAGACTCTCACCAATCATCACTTTTCATAAAATAATTTTACAGGGTGATCTTATCATAAGTTATTCATAACCTTTATATTTTCTAATTGCAATCCCATATTTAAAATGTTATAATTATATCAGTTTTATGAAAGGAGTTTGCTATTTATGATTAAAAACATTGCAAAAAATCCTGTAGCAAGGCATAATTATATAATTACAGATACTTTAGAGGCTGGCATTGTTTTAACTGGAACAGAAATAAAATCTATCAGAAACGGAAAAGTCAATTTAAAAGATAGCTATGCTGGAATAAAAAACGGTGAAGCATACATATATTCAATGCATATCAGCCCATATGAACAAGGAAATATATTTAATAAAGACCCTTTACGTGACAGAAAATTACTTTTAAATAAAAGAGAAATATTCAGACTTTCTGGATTAATTAACCAAAAAGGATACACTCTTGTACCTATCTCTCTTTATTTTAAAAATAATATTGTTAAATTAGAGCTTGGCATTGGAAAAGGTAAAAAGTTATATGATAAACGCGAAGATTTAAAGAAAAAGGACTCGGAAATGTACATTAAGAAGCATATGAACGATTAATGTTCATATGCCTTTGTGCTTAATAATATTCATTTAACTTTTTCTTTATCGTTTATTCTCTTCATCTCTTCGACGATGTATTTGTCTATTCGTTGACTCTGTTTTAAAATTTTTTCATAGTCAGCTTCTTGTGCAATTAATGATTCAAGTTTCGCAGTATGCTTTAGTCTCTTTAAAGTCTGGTTCCTCATATTATTTACACTCCTTTTTCTTTATAATATCACATTATAATCAAAAAGTTTGTCGAAATCTGTCATTAAAATTAATTTTTTTATTTTTTTGTCATTTTATTTATTATTATCTATATTCTTGTAACTTGAACACATAGATTCATCTGGTTGTGTAGTTTGGCAACCTTGAACTGGTGTAACGATAATATGTTCTAATTCACATAGTTGTCTTTGTCCATTGTTATATTTACATGATGTTACCGTGCAATTTATTGTTTGACTCTCTTTGTTAGTCTGCTTCATAATAGAAAACCTCCTTAAACATTTTCTATTATCATTACCATTTTTTAGGCTTTTATTCATAACAAAATTTTGATTTATTCATATAAACGTATTTTCGTCATTCCAAATAAAACTCAATAAAAACATTCTTCCTTTTCAATTACTACTTTAGAAAAAATATTTTACTAACTATCTTATTTCTTTTCTTGTTTTTTCAACTTTTTTCGGTTCATCAATAATCCTGTTTTCTTCCTTTTGCATACATTTTTCATTTATACATAATTTTTCAGGGTTCTTAAAAGATAAATACCAATTCATTCCATTTTGTTGTTTCATTATATTTTCATTTCTTTCTTGTAGCTGTGCAAATGTTTGTGGCATAGGAACAATCATTGGCTCATTTGGCATCCAATTTACTGGTGCCATTTGATTATTGCAATCAGCTACTTGAAGAGCCCTTACAACTCTCAATATTTCTGGAATATTTCGCCCAATATTCATCGGATATACTAAAATTGTCCTTACTATTTGTTTATCATCAATTATAAACACATTTCTTACTGTTGCAGTGTTGTTCACAGTACTTGATATCATTCCATATTTTCTTGCAATTTCTCCATTTCTATCTGCAATAATTGGAAATGGAATTACAATTCCAGTCCTGCAGTAAATATCATATATCCACGCTAAGTGTGATGGATTGCTATCCACACTAAGACCTAATAAACATGTATTTAATCTTTCGAAATATGGATTAGCCTTAGCAAAAGCAATTATTTCAGTTGTGCACACTGGGGTAAAAGCCTTCAATTTGGGGATATTATATTAATCGGCTAATTTCAGGTTTTAGCTCGAATTTCACACTTTTATCGTGATAAATCCATATTTTATCAATTAAACACTCTAAAATATATCTATTGGGCTCGTTAGATTTTAGAATATCATCAAAATATTCTATTGCTGTTTTTAATTTTTTTATTTTTTCTGTGTGTAAATCATCTTGTTGTTGCTCTAATAATTTTTGTAATTGTTCTATGCGATTAGTTTTATCTTTTTCCAATTCTTTATATGTATTTTCAATCATTTCTCGTTGATACTCATTTGTAGTGTTAGTTAAATCTTTAATTTTTTGACTAATCAAAACTTTGTATTCAGCATTTAAGTTTTCTATTTCAAATTTGATTTTTTCTTTATTATTTGTTTTAGCATTAGTTTTTGTTTGGAGCTGTATTTTATTTATTTCATCTATGTATTTATTTTTAGTAAATTTTAAAAATTCTTTAAAATGTATAATTATGTCTGATTCTTTAATTTCATGGCATTTACATCTAGCTTTACCATAAGTTCTATATTGTGAACATTCATAGCCCTTTTGAGATTGTTTTCTAGTTATAGTTATGCCACTTACTCCAAAACCACAATCACCACATCTGCAAAGTCCTGAAAAGTAATAATTTCTTTTTCTCGTACTTGATGTACTTTTTGTATTTAGTCTTCTTTTTCTTATTTCTTGAGCTAAGTTAAATGTTTCTTTAGATATAATTGCTTCATGATGATTTTCAAATACAAAATGTTCTTCCTCTGGAAGCTTTATTGCTTTACCTCTTATAGATACAGTCTTTTTCTTATGAGTTCTAAGTGTGCCACAATATACATCATTCTCTAAAATATTTCTTACCATATATGTGGACCATAATTTTTGAACAGGATGTTTATATATTCTGCCTCTTTCCAAGTGTTTCATTTGATAGTAAACTGATGGAGTTGGATAATTATATTTACTATTTAGAATATCGCAAATTTTCTTTCTTCCAATTCCTTCTTCGGTATATAGCTTATATATCAATTCTATAACAGGTCGTAGTTCTTCATCAACATATAGCTTTGTTATATCTTCTGGATCTTTTATATATCCATAATAATTTCCCATAATTAATCTTCCTGTTTTTTGTTTAGAATACATGTGGTCTCTAGTTTTTTTTGAACAATCTTTAACATATCTTTCATTAAACCATGTCGTTATTCCAATAGTATCATCTCCATCATTTAAAACATCATAAGTTCCACCCATTTCAGAAACTAATATTAAATTCTTTTGAATATTCTTAAACTCATCTATTAAAACTAACACTCGTCCGTTATGTCTTCCAATTCTTGATAAATCCTTTGCTATGACTACATCAATTTTTCCCCCTTTTACTTTTTCAATCATTTTTGAAAATGCAGGTCTGTTAAAAGTATATCCCGAAACATTGTCATCTATGTAGAAGTCTGAGATAGTCCAATTACGAGAAATTGCATAGTCTTGAATAATTCTTTTCTGTTCTTCAATACTTGCATAGTTTTCTTTATCTTCATCTCTAGACAATCTACAATATCCGTACAACTGTCATTTTATCCTCCAAATCTCGCCTGATATTGCTTGTTTTCATGTTAGCATACATTTCTATTTAATCCCTCTTGTTTCGTAATTATTTTTTCAAGAATCTCGGGATAATTCTCTTTTCCACTTACGAAAATAGCCACGCTATATTTTTCTTGTTTATACTTTTTAACTAAATCTTTTGTTTCTTTTTTCTTGAGTTCTTCTTCTGTCAAATAAATTTGAACATACTTCGTGCCTTGTATTTCTGTATTTGTAATTTGCATTACTTTTTAACTCCTTCATAACATTATTAATAAATGTTATGCTAAAAAGAGAATTGTTATCTCTTTTTATTTTAAATTACAATATAGAAATACAGTAAAACTTTTTCATATTTGTCAAATTTCTATATATATGAAGCCAAAAATTTTATCAAATGTTGCATTTTTTAAGAATTTTTTATTTTTTCAAACTTTTTTAAAGTTTGCAGGAACAGAGAGTCACCCTGAACTCCCATTTATGCCTAAAAGCGTGGCTTTTAGCAGGATACTTGAAAAATATAGAGGCGACATTTTGACGCCCCTATAAAATTATAGAACTATTATATAAATTGTAATTTACTGTTTTATTTAATGATATTATTTTTTAAACTAAACCATAAGTTATTATCCATTTCTATTTGAATTCCAAGTGTGTTTATAATTTCATAATCTTTCTGTGATATTTTTATCTTATATCTTTCAATAGAAACACACTCCTAAGTTGTTGTTTTCAAATAACATAAAAGTAATTTATTATTATCTAATTATTTGCTCTTATATTAGACTATTTTTCTTTTATTAATTTAACTATTCCTTGAATTAAATATCCGAATCCCAGTCCTGCAACTGCAAATAATAATGCAATAAAAAAATATTCATATACTTGAAATCTATTTGAAGTTGAAGCCCAAATAAATCCTATTGCTCCAAATAATATAGCACTTCCACGATATATCAATTTAAGTGCCTCCATATTAAATTTGCTTTTTTCTTGTTTACTTGTTGCATTTAATAATTCATCAACTGTTGTTCCAAGTATTTCTGCTAATTTTGGAATGGAATTAACATCAGGGCAAGATAAATTTCTTTCCCATTTTGACACTGCCTTATCTGTTACGCTCATTTTCTGTGCTAAATCATTCTGTGTCATACCTTTTTCTTTTCTTAAATAACTAATTATTTCTCCAATAGTTTTGTTTGACATATCCAATCCCTCCTTTGATTGTTAATTCCATTGTACTATCCTTTTTTCACAAACTCAACCGACAATCAGTTTACTTTAATAAACCATTAGTTTAGTTGTTTCTTTTACTAGACAAATTACTATTTTATATCCAAATTTTATCATAAATTGTTTAATTTTTCTATAATTTTAATATTTTTTGTTGTTTTCGACAAATTTCAGCATCATATTTTATGTAAATTTGCTGTAATGTACACAAAGGAGATGATTTTTATGAAAAATTTTTAAAATAAATTTTTATTATGCAAAAATTTTATAAGTTTTTGTTGATAATATATCCATACTTGCCTCCAGCTATTAAATAATTCTTTTAATCTTTCTAATAAAGTTTCTTTCTTAAATTGATTTCTAATTGTAATTTCATTAAATACAAAATAACAGGTAAATCACTACCTGTTATTTTTTCTAATTATACTTAAATTACATCATTTATATTCATTTCTGTTGCTCCAATATACACATTTCTGTTTCCATCTAAAGTATGGCATTTTATAATTGTATAATCACTATACTGATAAATCATACTTCCACCATCTTTATATGTATCTCCTGTTATTTTGTTATTTTTCAAATCATCATTTGCTTTTTCAATTATTTCATCCATTGTTATTTTATTTTGTAATAAAGCATCTTTCAATAAATATTCTTCTCCATCAATCTTTATGTTTACAATTCCATTATATCCATATATATCATAATCATATTTATCTGTTTCTGTTTTACTTAAAATTGTATATGTTTTGTCATTATCCGTTGACTCTTTTTCAGAAAAAATTATCTCAAAATTTTCTACTGATTTTATTTCAATATTAGTAGTTTTTATTTGTGCAGGATAAGTTTCCATTACATAACCATCGTAAGTAATCTTTACATTTGTTCCTACAGTATAAATAGCATCATTATTTTCCTCTAATCCAATCATTATTTTATCTGCTGACGTTCTTATTTCTTCATCTTTATTTGGCTCTACTATAATGTAGTTGCTATTACTTTCGATTACTTTACCATAAAATGAGTTTCCGAGTAGGCTCTTCATCTCCACTATCAAAATTAATTGTTTTTGCGAGCTCCAATACTTCTTGTGATTCATCATCGTCAAGTCCATTATTTATAAAAGCAAAATAAGGATTGTTTGATTTATAAAATGAGATAAAGTCCCAGTTTTCATTTCCATCATAATATCCAACTTTTGCTGTTTTTCCATTATTTAAAGTTATTTCTTTTTGTTCTAATCCAGTGCCACATACAGCAAATTTATTAGTATAAAAAGTTAAACTTGCACTTTTATCTTTTGATGTTTTATAAAGAGTTAAAGTAAATTTTTCGTTTTCATTTTGTGTATCTGTAGTTTCTTCATAATTCCATCCTTCAGGAATATTTAATTTTACAATTACATCATTAACAATTTTTGAATAATTATATTCACTATTTTCATTTGCTGTTGTTTCACTCTCAAATTTCAATTCATATTCTGCCATTTCAGAACTAAAGTCCTCATATTTCATAAACCACGTTCCTATTTTTATTTCATCATATCCTGCTAGTGTATTAAAATCTATTACTTTATATCCCAAACCAAAATATTCTGCTGTTCCACCATCTGCTATAACTCCTGCTGGATTTTTTATACAAAATATTGGCGTTTGTCCTTTAGATACTCTATAATTGTCTATTGAAAAGAATATTATTCCTAACATAATTATTATTCCTAATACAATACAAATTATTTTTATTACTTTTTTCATAATATCACCTTTTACCTTTCTATTATTTAGACAATTTTTTCTTTGCTTTTAGTTGGTATTTTACGAAAAAAATTGTAAAAATTAAAGTTACTATTAAGAAAATTCCAGAAATACTTAAAATTCCTACTCCAACATAATTTATTTCTTGTGATTTGGGTATAATAATCTCCTCTTTTGTTTCTTCTTTAGTAGAATCTTCCGCTATTATATTATTTTCACTTCTATCTTGAGATTCTGTTTCAGTTTTCGTTTTTTCGGCTTGGTTTGTAGTAGAATCCTCTGTTATATTTTTTTCTTGCTCCGCAATACTAGGCTGTTCTGATTTATTTGTATTGAACATTGTCTTTAATCCAACAAGCAATGTTACAATAAGCATACTTAAATTGCTTAAAAGTATTTTTAATGTATGTATAGATTTATAGTATTTCCATTTTATCGTTCCTACTGGCTCATCTAACATTTGTGCAATTTCTTGAAATGATAAATTTCCTAATATTTTTAAAGATATTATCTCTTGTTCTTTGGATTCTAACCTATCTAATATTTTGTTGTACAACTCTTTATCAATAATTTTATTTAATTCTTTATCTTCTACAGTTATATAATAAATATCATCTAAACTAATAGTATCTTTTTGCTTTTTTATATAGTTTAATGTTTCATTTTTTGTTATAGAATAGAGCCAACTTGCTTCATTTCTAGCAGGTACTTTATCTTTTTCTATCTTCCATATTTTAAGAAATACTATTTGTTTTATATCTTCACTTTGTTCACGATTTTTAACAATAGAAAAAGCGATTTTATATACAAGATTTCCATATTGTTCATATAATTTTTCAAATTCTTTTTTCTCATCTTTTAATTTATCAAATATTTCGTGCAATTCTTCCTTATTTATACTTTTCATAATTTTATTTCCTATTCAATATAAACTTTAACTAATTCTATAATGACCTATTATAGAATCTTGACCATATAACTCTAAAACATCTTCTTCGTATTGAACTTGCAACGGATTTGCGTGATGTATTAAAAATGGAATACCTTTTTTATTTCTTTTATCTGAAATTTCCTGCAATACTGCTCTTTATTTAGTAGCATTATATTACAAATGTAATTTTAATGCCTGTTATTTTTAACTATTTATTTATCTTTGATTTTCCTTTTCTGTAAATGAATAATACCTAGAATATTTAATATTAACGAAGAGCCACTTAATAGTCCACTAACGAAATCGTGAGCATTCGGCGTAAAGACATACTTCTCGATCTCCATAGGTTACAACATATTCTCTTAAATTATTATCTTTATCAAGATATGTTAATGCGCATATATCATTTGTTAGTCATTGCTTTTTTATATTGTCATCTATCTCATATTCTAGTTGTTCTTTTTCAAATCAATATATATCCTAATTGCAATAATGCTGAACTAAAAAATACAATTAAGGAGAAAATTCCAACAACCTTCTTTATTTTGTTTAGTTTATTTTTTCTTTTTTCTTCAATATTTTTATACTTTTCTATTGCTTCTTTTATCAATACTTCTACATTTGCTTTGTCTTTTATTCCTTTTTCTCCATTTAATAGTTCTGATACGTCAACTTCAAAAAAATCAGACAATGTGTTTAGCATCGTAATATCTGGAAAACTTAATCCTCTTTCCCATTTTGAAATTGCTTTATCCGTTATATTTAATTTATCTCCTAATTCTTTTTGAGTTAGTCCTTTTTTTTCCTTAACTTTTTAATGAAATCTCCAAATTTCTGATTATCCATCATAAAAAACTCCCTTTTTCTTTATTGCTATCATACTATCACTTTATTAGCTTTTATCAATCGATTGTTGGTAGAATCATTAAATTATCTGCAAAAATCTGATTATCACTTTAAGTTTAATTCATTAAAAAATCAAATATGTTCATTCCTGCTGATGTTTCTGCTCTATACAATTCTGTGTATCCACACTTACTGCAACTTATTGTAATAAACTTTTTATTTTGCACATTAAATACTTTTGCAAAATCTCCTCCTGTTGCTTGGAATTGATCTTTTACATATTCTTCATTTTCGCATTTTGGACATTTCCAACTTGACATATTATTTTCCTCCTATAACTTAATATATTAACTTTTACAACTAATCTTTGAATTTTATATACATGTAATTTGTCAATTACTCATATCTTTCTTCTGTTTGATAAATTCTATGTTATTTTTTTCTAAATCTTCAATAGTTATATCTCCATATTCTAAAGATGATTTTACAGTTTCTTGATAACCATTAGAATATATAACTATTACATATTTACTTTTTTCGCAAGGAAAATAATATATATATTCTTTATCTTCATAAAATTGTTCTAATGCAGTATTACATGTAATATTTTCTTCTTTTGTTTTATCTATTATCTTTAAGTGTGTAAAAGTTTGACTATTTTTATCTATATACTTATTTTCACTTATAAAAACAACTCCAATAATACAGATAATTGGTATTAAAATAATAATAATCTTTTTTATTAAATCTTTATAATCAATTTTATTTTTTTCTAAAAGGACTATGTTTCTTAAAAATTTGTTTATAGATGATATTCGCAATATTACAAACATAATTAATGAACCTAATACATTTAGAATCACATCATCAATATCACAGCAACCAGATATTGTAATAAATTGCAATAGTTCAATACCCACAACTATACAAATCATTGTTAGTAAAAAGTTTTTTAATTTCTTTTGTTTTTCAAATAATATTGGTAAGAAAAAGGCAAAAGGCATTAAAGCAACTGCATTTCCTAGAATATTATATATAAATATATATGGTGCAATATCTCCACTAATAAATTTTGTAATGTAACCAAAAATTGTTTTAAATGGAATTAAATTAAATGAGTTAGACATATAGTTTTTAAACAACTCACTATTCCAATTTAATATATTAAAATCTCCTCTAAAAAAATAATCATCAAATAAAGTAAGTGTTGATAACAATATAATATATAAAATAAACCATATACCTATATTTATTTTTAAAACTTTATTCTTATATTTTTCATCTATATATTTAGTTAAAGCTAATCCACCAAAATACATAATAAGACAACTTAATAGTAATAATACTATTCTTCCAGTTGGACTTAAACGTAATAATTCATTAAACTCTAAACTAAAATAATATATTAAAATAATTATAGCAATCAAATATAATACCATACTTGCCATTAAACTTATTTTTTTCTTCATATATCAACACTTCTTTCTCAACGATAACTTTCTAATTATTGTTTGCATTATAACACAAAGGACAGATAATTTTCAACTAATTACCTGCCCTATCTATTGTAATTTATATTACTCTTTATTAGTTATTTTATAAATAATTAAACCTATTAAAAAGCCAATACCAGAATCAACCAAATACCAAACTGCGTGAATTAAAGCTGAACTATTATAATAAATAAACACTGATGGTATAAACAATATAGATATAATTATTGGATAGATATATTTCCATTTTTCCTTTGAAATACTAGCAAATATTATAGCAAGTATAAAAGTTGATACCAAAATTAAGAATACCATTCCCATTATATCTGTTGGTCCTGCAAATAAAGGAAAAATGTAAAACATAAATAACTGTATCAATAATATTGTTATTTCCTTCCATATTTTTCTCATTTTAAATTCCTCCAATCATAACAAAAAATTACTATTTTATTTTTACTCATCCTATCACAAAAGCAGATAATTATCAACTAACTACCTGCTCTAAAAATTGTAATTTGTTAGTCTAATTATACATTTTGTTTATTATCTTGTCTAATTGTTTTTGTTGTTCATTAGATAATATGGCTTCACCTTTTTCATCTGATGTTATATGGTATTCATTCTCAAATTTTTCAATTCCATAAGTTAGAAAACCTTCTTTTTCTTTACTATTATATTTAATGAAATAGGTTGGAATTCCATCACAGGTTTCCTTGGAAAAAGTCAAATTATCTATAATACTAAAAATTGTATATATTTCTTCTTGGTTTAAAGTATATTTTATTGGTGGTGTTACGGAACTTAATCCTGTTTCTTGAATATCTATTGTAGTAACTTTATTGTTAATTTCGTTTTCTTGTTTTTCTACATCATCTCTTAAAAGTTGAATCTTTACAACTTCTTCCAAGGGTGTTGGACTAATGTCATTAATTATTTCATCAGTAAATGTAATTGATATATTATCTCCTTCTTTTAAGTCTGAAATATTAATTTTCTCTCCTCTCCAAGTCATATCAATACTGTCATCTACTTTAAATGTAAAATTTTCCCTATAATTTATATCATTTATTTCTAAACCTTTTACATTAATGTGGAAGCTACCATCATTGTATTGCTTTATACTTTCAATATTTGCATAAAATGTTTGCCCAACTACTTTCCTAATTGCTAAATCATTCTTTGGAGCATTTTGTTGCCCTATAAATAAACCAACTACAAAACTTACTCCTATAATTATTATCATTCCTATTACAATAAAGACTTTTTGTTTACTACTCATAAATATTCCTCTCTTTCAAATTTATAAATACAAATTACTATTTTTCCAACTAATTACTAAATTGTGTAATTTGCAATTATTTTTTACATATCCTTGTCAAAAATCGTACTACAAATTCAATAGATAAAAAGAATAGATAAAATCCCAGCCATATAGCCAAACTTATTTACAGCCAATTGATAGTCCTACTAATAAGCCACTACTAAAATTTTCAAAACTGCTTATCTCATTTCCAGTAAAAAATGTAAATGCTAAATATAATAAATTTTCTAAAACTATCAAAAATGTTCCTATTTTTAATTGATTCATTCAAATCATCTCATATCTTCAATTATTTCTATATCCATTCCTTATATTTCTTTATATAAATTTTCTTTGCATAACTTGCTACAATACAATATAAGAATGTGACTCCAAATATCATGAAAATATATTTTAATGCAATTGGTGCTAAGCCTATCGCAGTTCCTAGAGGCGTAAATGGTACTAAAATTCCTATTATAATTAACAGAATTGAAGATATATAAACAGCCTTATGTGCATTACTTTGTATAAATGGTGTTTTTGCCGTTCTTATAATGTGCATTCCTATTAAATTTGATACTATACTGTAAGTAAACCATATTGTTTGAAAGTGCGTAACATCTCTAACTGTGAAAACAAACCATAATAGTGAAAATACAACTATATCAAATAGTGAACTTACAGGACCCATAAAAAACATAAACCTTTTTAAGCTTTTTATATTTAATTTTTTTGGCTTTCTAATCAATTCTTTATCTACATTGTCAAACGGAATTGTCATTTGACCAAAATCATATAATAATCCTTCTACTAATAATTGAATTGGTGTTTCAGGTAAAAATGGTAATACAATGCTTGCAATAATTACTGAAACTACTTCCCCAAAGTTAAAGCTTGTTGCCATTTTTATATATTTCATTAAATTTACATATGTTTTTCTTCCGTTCCATTACACCATCTAATAGTACATTAAGGTCTTTTTCAAGTAATATAATATCTGCAGTTTCTTTTGCTATATCAACTGCAGTATCAACAGAAATTCCAACATCGGAATTTGTTAACGCTGGACTATCGTTTATTCCATCTCCCATATATCCTACAACATTTCCATTTTGTTTTAAAACTCTAACAATCCTTGCTTTTTGTATTGGAGAAAGTTTCGCAAATATATTATTTCTTTTTAATAATCTTGATAGTGCTACATCTGATAATGTATCTATTTTATTTCCAGTTATGATTTTTTTTGAATTTATCCCTGCTTTATTGCAAACACATCTTGTAACTTCAACATTATCACCTGTAAGAACCATAACTCTTATTCCCGCATTGTTTAACCCTTCTATTGCTTCTTTTGCACTTTCCTTTGGTGGATCAAGAAAACCAATAAAACCTAGTAAAGTCATGTCTTTTTCATCAGTACTATTAAAATCTTTTTTATTATTAGTTATAATTTTTTTACAAATGGCAACAACCCTAAAGCCTTCCTCATTTAAGTTTTTACAAATTTTTCTCATGTTTTCTATTTTTTCATTTGTAAGCTTTTCCGTTTGTCCCTTATATTCAAATGTTGTACAAATATTTAGAATTTCTTCAACAGCACCTTTTGTTATTAATTCATCTTTATTATCAATTTCTACTGCTACAGATAAACACCTACGAGAAAAGTCAAAAGGAATCTCATCTATTTTTTTATATTTTTTTAAACTATTTTCAATTCCAACAGTTTTAGCTTTAGCAACTACTGCCTCGTCTATATTGCTTTTTAGTCCTGTTTGCAAATAGGCATTTAAAAAGGCATATTTTAAAATGTTGGAGTCTTCTTCTCCATTTACATTTAAATATTTTTCTAGAACAATCTTGTCTTCTGTTAATGTTCCCGTCTTATCTGTGCAGAATATGTTCATTGCTCCAAAGTTCTGAATTGAATCTAGCTTCTTAACAATAGTCTTCTTTTTTGACATTCTTACAGCACCTTTAGATAAACTTGAAGATAAAATAACAGGTAGCAATAGTGGTGTTATGCAAATGGCTATTGCAACAGCAAAAGTAAATGCTAGAATAATATCATGTTTTTCCACATTTATTAAAAATACTATTGGAATCATAAAAATCATAATTTTAATTAGTAATTTACTTATGCTTTCAATTCCTTTTTGAAATGCTGTTTTTTCTTTTCCAGAAGTTACAGTATTTGCTATTTTTCCAAAATATGTTGAGTCTCCAACTTTTATTACAACACCTTTTGCTGAACCAGATACAACATTTGTACCCATAAAACAGATATTATCAAAATCTGATATGCTGTCTAATCCTTCTTGATTGTTCTCTAATTCAACGGTTTTCTTTATATTATCTGATTCTCCCGTTAATGAAGCCTGTCCTACATATAAGTCTTTTGATTCGATTATTCTTAAATCAGCCGGTATAATACTTCCAGCAGACAATAAAACAATGTCTCCTAAAGTTACATTTTTAACTGGTATATTTATTTCTTTGTTATCTCTAATAACTGTAGTAGTTGTTTCAACTATTTCCCTTAATTTTTCTGCTGCCTTATTAGATCTATATGACTCAAAAAAGTCTAATAAAGTACTTGCAGTAACTAAAATTGCTATGACTATTATATTTGCATAGCTTGGTTCTATTGCTAAATATATATCTGTATATATTAAGATAATTGAAATACCTATTAAAATGCAGTTAAAAGGTGTTAGTAAACTTTGTAGTAAATAATTATACCACTTCTTAGGTTTAGCCTTTTTTGTTTCGTTAAGACCAAATTCCTTAATATTAATTTCAGCTTGTTTACTAGTAAGCCCCTTTTCATTTAAGTTATGCTTTTTTAAAAATTCATCTCTTTGTGTAGTACTGTCTTCTCCATACATTTTTAATACATCAACATTTTCTTTTGAATCACTCATATTTACACCTCTTTACCAAAAAATATATAAGCTAAATATAATAAGCTTCCTAACATAATTAATAATATTCCTGTTTTTATTTTTTCATAATTAATCCTCCATTTCAACAAATTTCTATTTTTCTAATTCATATAATACCACAAACTCATTTATCCTGTCAAAATTATCCATTGGATAATTTTGCAGGAACAGGGAGTTATACTAATCCCACTTAATAGCCTAAAAACGAGGTTTTTAGCGTATATGCAATTTTCCCCAAATTGTATGCTCATACGGGTGTAAAATCCCCTGGATGCGAAAACAATACTATCCATTTACCTTTATAATCATTTAAAGATATATTGCCCATTGTTGTCGTAGCACAAAATTCTGGTGCTATTTGGCCTATTTTTACATTTCCATTCATCATTAATTCATAGTCCATAGAAAAAGCTCCTTTCATACTGTTGTATAATATGAAAAGAGTACTTATTTTGCTACATTTTAATCTATAATTATTTTTAGTTATAGAGTTTTATAAACAATAAAGAAACACAAAAATAATTTACCTTTGTGCTTCCTTTGTTATTAAACTCTTTTCCAGAACCAGTCTAAACTGTTATCTATGCTTTTTCTATTTTCAACTTTTGCTTGAATTTCATCCATCCATAGGTATGAAATAAAAGATAAAAATATAAATATAAAATCTACTAGTATGCTTCTTGTTATTGCATAATGCATTTCTTCTGTAATATTTGATATTGTTCCCAATTCAACAGCATGACAAACAAGAATTATTAAAAATACAGATAACATTGTTGCTATAATTCCGCTTTTCTTTGTTTCTTTACTTAGTACTAATGCTAGTAGAAACACAACTAATGTTAATAACATTGTTGCTACATTAGTAAAATTAATAAATGGCATATGTTTTCCTCCTTTTATTTTAACTTTTGTTCTATTAATTTAGCCAAAGCCTCTGCTTTAGTTTTAATATAACCTTGATCCTCGCCTTCTATCATAACTCTAACAAGTGGTTCAGTACCAGAAGGTCTAATAAGCACTCTACCATTTCCAGAAAATTCTTTTTCTAGTTTTTCTATCTCAGATTTTATTTCTGGATCTTTATCAAAGTCGTATTTTTTTTCTGAGTTTACTTTTGCATTTATTAGCACTTGTGGATATATTCGAATTATATCACATAGTTTTGAAATAGCCAACCCTTTTTCTAACATTATTTTTATTAGCATTAAAGATGTTAAAATTCCATCTCCTGTTGGGTTATAATCTAATAATATGATGTGTCCAGATTGTTCTCCACCTAAATTGTAGCCATTTGCAAGCATGTTTTCAAGAACATATCTATCTCCAACTTTTGTAGCTTCAAAATGAATATCATTGCTTTCTGCATATTTTCTTAATCCTAAATTACTCATTACTGTTGCCACAAGAGTATTTTTGTTAAGCTTGCCCTTTTCTTTCAAATAATTAGAAATCACTGCCATAATACGGTCACCATCTATAAGTTCACCTTTTTCATCAACGGCTAAGCATCTATCTCCATCTCCATCATAAGCAATTCCTAAATTGCATTTATGCTCAACAACAAATTTTTGTAATCCTTCAATATGTGTTGAACCACAATTATCATTTATGTTTATTCCATTTGGATGATTGTTTATTATGTAATGATTTATTCCTAACTTTGTGAATACTTTATCTGCAACAACTGATGTAGCTCCATTTGCTGTATCTATTGCTACTGTAAAATTTGCTTTATCTAAGTTTTCTAATTCTTCTTCAAAATTCTTTCTAAAGAAATACACATATTCCTCTAATAAATCTTCTCTATTTTCAGACACACCAATCTTATCACTAACTGCTGTTAATGCATCTAATTTACCAGAATCCATTACTTCTTCAATTTCTTCTTCTAATGTATCTGGAATTTTCATTCCTTTATTACTAAAATATTTAATTCCATTAAATTCAAAAGTATTGTGTGATGCAGAAATAACAACACTTGCATCTGCTTTATATCTTCTTGTTAAATACGCAACACCTGGTGTTGGTAAAACACCTAACAATTTAACATTTGCACCATAACTTAAAAAGCCTGCTGTCATTGCCGCTTCTATTAGAGTACCAGATATTCTAGTATCCCTTCCTATAAAAATTGTTGGAGTATGGTCTGTGTGTTTTGAAAGCACATAAGCTCCAGCCTTTGCAACTCTGTACACTAATTCTGGTGTAAGCTCACTATTTGCAATTCTTCTAATACCATCTGTTCCAAAATATTTTCTCATATAAATAAAATCTCCTTTGTCGTATAAAATATAGTTTTTCTTGGTATATTATATTTTTTATAAAAGAAAAAAGCAATAGTTTTTATAAAATATTTATTACTGTTACTACAAATTTTTATTATTGATATTTTTCCATTCATTACTTTTCATTTCTAAAAGTTTAAAGTTACAACAAACTACTTTAAAAAAGTCAAAGTCAATATTATTCTTATCATTTAAAACATTTAATACTTTTTCTGCTTTATTTAATATTTCTTGTATTACATCATATTTTCTCAAAAAATATAGTTCTCTATACAAATAATATTTTGATTTGTCATTTTTAATATTCACTTTATGTACTACATCATCTATGACAGGTATCATATTATTTATTGTTAGCTGTGCAATTACTTCTTTTTTATTTTTAATATTTATTGTTAATTTTGGATTTCTCTTCTTGACTTTCGACGTAAAAGGTATACAATAGTCAGTTTTTTCTTTTGTTATTAATATTCCATAATATTTTCTATTTGACTTTTTTCTAACATTTTTATCATATTTACTCAAATATTCTAAATACATAGGATCAATCTCATATACGCTAAATTTTCCTTCCTTTATTCTCATATTTCACCTCTTTTCGCACAAAAATAGAGACTACAGCTAGTAGTTAATACTAGTTATAATCCCTATTTCATCATCCTTAATTCTCCTCTAAAGTGGGAGCTTACTCATCTTGAATTCTCCTCTAAGTGGGAGCTTACTCAATTGTTTTCTCCTGTATAGTCGGAGCTTACTCATCTTCTATAGCCTTAGTATAGCATGACTATGTGCAAGATGTCAATACAAAAAATTTATATTTTTCAATATATTTTATTCATTTTTTTACAAATTATTACATACATTTTTCAAAATCCACTTATTTTAAGTTTTCTTCTACACATTTCAAAGCTTCTGCTATTACTTTATCCATATCATAATATTTATACATTCCAAGTCTTCCACCAAATATAACAATTTTGTCTTTACTTGCTAGGTCTGCATATTTCTGATATAGTTCATTATTTTTATCATTATTTATTGGATAATATGCTTCTTTTTCTCTGTTCCAGGTATCTGGATACTCTCTTGTTATTATTGTTTTTGAAATTGTATCTTCTTGTCCTAAACTTTTTGCATATTCAAAATGTTTATGCTCTATAATTCTAGTATATGGAACTTCGTATTCAGTATAGTTTACAACTGCATTTCCTTGATAGTTTTGAATATTCAATTCTTCTTCTTCAAATCTCAAACTTCTATATTCAAGCTCTCCAAATTTATAATCATAATACTTATCTATTGGTCCTGTAAATACTATTTTTTCTGCAATATTATCAAGTTCTTGTTTATGTTCAAAATAGTCATAATTTAATTTTACTTCTATTCCATCAAGCATCTTTTCTATAATCTGAGTATATCCTCCCATTGGGATTCCTTGATATTTATCATTAAAATAATTATTATCATATATGAACCTTACTGGTAAACGTTTTATTATAAAGCTCGGAAGCTCTGTACATTTTCTTCCCCATTGCTTTTCTGTATAGCCTTTTACAAGTTTTTCGTAAATAGTTTTTCCAACTAAAGAGATTGCCTGTTCTTCTAAATTTTTAGGTTCTGTAATTCCTGCTTCTTTCTTTTCTTGCTCGATTTTTGCCTGTGCTTCTTCTGGAGTTACTACTCCCCATAATTTATTAAAAGTATTCATATTGAAAGGCATATTGTAAAGTTCATTTTTATAGCGTGCAACAGGCGAATTCGTATATCTATTAAACTCAGAAAATTGATTTATGTAATTCCATACTTCTTTATTACTCGTATGAAAAATATGTGCGCCATATTTATGTACATTGATTCCGTCTTTATTTTCTGTATAGATGTTTCCTGCTATATTTGAACGCTTGTCTATTACAAGAACTTTTTTCCCTCGTTTATTTGCCTCATAAGCAAATATTGAACCAAATAGGCCAGAGCCTACTATTAAATAATCGTATTTCATAATTAATTATTTTCCTCACTTTAACTAAATTTGATGCACATAATCTTTGTTTTTTTATTTATTATTTTATCTTACTACAGTAATTGCTAATCATAGCAGCCGCTTCCGCTCTTGTAGCTGTTCCTTGCGGATTTAATTTTCCATTTGAACCATTTACTATTTGATTACCAACAGCCCAATTCATTCCCCATTTTGCAAAATCAGATATTTTATTGTTATCTGTAAATTTGCTGTAATCTGCATGTACTGTTTTGTATTTTCCTTTATATCTGCAATAATTATATAAAATTGTTGCAAGTTGTTCTCTTGTTATGTTGTCGTCTGGTCCGAACTTTCCATTTGCATAGCCACTTACTACATTATTGTTGCTTGCCCATACTACTGCATTGTAGAAATATATGTTTTTATTCTGTACATCTGCAAATTTGCTTGTTCCTGTTATACTTGGATGTCCCTCCAAATTATATAGTATTGTAACTAGCATTCCTCTCGTAACTTTAGTATTTGGACTAAATGTATTTCCGTTTAATCCAGACATTATTTTGTTACAGTAAGTATACTTTACAGCATTATAAAACCAGTCATTTTCATTTACATCATCAAATGGCAACTTAATAGTTACCTCATATGTTAGTTCCATTTCTCCGATTATTGCAGAAATAGTTACTTTTCCATGTGTTATCCCCTTTACATTTCCATAATCATCTACTGTTGCTATTTTCTCATTTGAACTTTTCCATATTGCTGAATCAGCATTTAATTTAACTAATTGCAAACCATAAGAGCATTCATAATTTTCTATAACATTATATTGGCTTTCTCCAATTTTTAATTCCATCGAAGGTCTTTCTAAACGCAAATCTACATAATCAGCTTCTATATTTATTTTACTTGTAGCATTTTTATTTTCTGTTATAGTCGTTCCTTCTGCCTCGTTTTCTCCAAAACACTGTACCCAATAATTAACTCCATTGTAGTTAAAGCATCCAATACCAATGCTTTTGCTGTCTGATGATAATATGTTTGCTTTATGCCCTGAAGAATTCATCCACAAATTCATTACTTGTTCTGCTGTCCATGCACCACATGCTATATTTTCTCTTGTCATCTTACTATTTGCAGTAAAGCAGTCCGAACCATCTGGTCTTATATGATTCCAATATATTGAACTTTCAGCTGCTCTTTGCATTGCAGTTTCTAATAAAGATCTGTCCATTTTCAAGGCAGATAATCCATTATTTGCTCTTTCATTATTTACAATTGTTAATACTTCATTTGCCTTTTGGTAGTCAAAATAACCATCTATTTTTATTGTTGTGAGTACTCTATAAGAGCCATCTTCTAATTTTTCTAATTTCGTAGCTGAAATATCTAATGTTGTGTTATTGTTAAATGCATAATTAGATATGTACCTTACTCCAGAAGGAATTTTTATATTATTTAAATTTGAACATTCATAAAAGCTTCCAGCATCGATTTTCTTCAAGTTCTTTGGAAGAGTTATATTGCTAAGTGACTTACAGCCGTAAAATGCTCTATTATAAATTTCTTCTATGTTATCATTTAGTGTAACATTTTTTAGACTGGCACAACCATTAAACATATCATATGGAAGTACTTTAACTTTTGATTGAATATTAGCTGATATCAATTTTTGGCAGTCTGCGACAGGTCCATATCCCATCTCTGTTACTGTGCTTGGAATTGTTATTGATTTTATATTTGTTGATGAAAAAACATAATTACCAAATTTTTTTACACTTTTTGATATTGTTATGCTTTCTACTTGTGCATACGAAAATGCAGAATCACATATTTCCTCCACTGTTGATGGAATTGTATACTCCTTTTCAGTTTTACCTTGTGGATATAACACTATTTTCTTTTTATCTTTACTAAATACTATTCCATTATTGCTTGAAAAATTTGTATTGTTTGCATCGACATTTATATTTTTTATCACACAATTTCCAAGAAAAGCAATACCACTAATATGATTTAACTTTTCAGGTAGTGTTATTTCTGTAATATTTGTCTGAAAAAATACATAATCATATATTTTTTCAACATTTTTTCCAAATTTTAAAGTTGATAAATTTGAACATTCTGCAAAAGCACGTGACTGTATTACTTTTACACTATCTGGTATTGTTACACTATTTAAATACTTATTTCCTCTAAATGAGTCACTACCAATATACGAAACTTGCTTTCCATCTATTGTTGATGGAATATTTAAATTACTAGTACTACCATTGTATTTGGTAATCTCAATAGTTCCATCATCTCGTACATCATATGTATAATCACCATTACTATTGGCTAATGATTTTGGTAAAATATTAAATACTGTTGTTACTAATGTTATTGCAAAAAGTGTTACAATTATTTTATTTATTACATTCTTCATTCTTATTCCCTTTCATTTTTCATAATAAATTTGGATTTTACTATAACTCAGATTATTTTATTGTGTTACAATAATTACTTATCATAGCTGCTGCTTCTGCTCTTGTTGCAGTTCCTTGTGGATTTAGCTTTCCGTTTGAACCATTTACAATCTTGTGTCCAACAGCCCAATTCATTCCCCATTTTGCAAAACATGAAATCTTGTTACTATCTGTAAATTTACCGTAATCTGCATATACGGTTTTATATTTTCCTTTGTATCTACAATAGTTGTATAAAATTGTTGCAAGTTGTTCTCTTGTTATGTTGTCATCTGGTCCAAATTTTCCATTTGCATATCCGCTTACAACATTGTTATTACTTGCCCATACTACTGCATTGTAGAAATATACGTTTTTGTTCTGTACATCTGAAAATTTACTTGTTCCTGTTATACTTGGATGTCCTTCTAGATTATACAATATTGTAACTAACATACCTCTTGTAACTTTAGTTTCTGGTTCAAAAGTACTTTCAGAAGTTCCTGACATTATTCTTGCGTTATAATTATATTTTATAGCAGAATAATACCAGCTATTGCTATCTACGTCTTCAAATGGCAATTCTGTATCTGATGGAACCATATACGTATCTTTTATTGCGTTTACTTTTGTAATATATTGTTCTGAAATATATCCAATTAATTCATCATCAGTTTCTATTTTTGCCCATCCATTAATTCCCGTTTCTAATACATTTACTATAGTATCTTTTGGTAGAGATTTAATGTTTGAATAACCACTTCCAATTCCACCCGGACCTGTTCTTAAATACACTCCGGTATAATTAGAACTTACATAATATAAATTACCAGACTGACTTGAAGGTAATTTTACATATGTTGGCATATTTTTGTACACTGGAATTATAAATGTTAAGTCATCATTCATATAATCTTCGTATGCATCATATAACATGGAAGATTGGTTGTTTGGATCTTGAACATTTGTCATATATTGATTATTATATAAATCCTTTTTTAAAGTTCCTACTACATCAAATTTTTGTAAATATTTTGTGTTTTGTCCACTCTTTAAATATGAACTAGATAGTAATTTTGCACCTTCAACTATGGCTTTGTATTCATTATTCCAACCCGCATTTTGAGCATATTTCAAAGCATTTTTTATATTTTCTTTACCGTCAGATGCCCCATAGTTGTAAAAATTATATACTCCTGGATATTCTTCATCTTTTCCAGTTATTACACTAGGCTTGTCCTTTGTTTTACCAAGCTCTTGAAATATTTTTATTACAATACTATATGGACTTTCTCCTGACTCGTTTGCCGCATCTTTTATTGCCTGAGCATATCTTATTCCAGTGTCTGTTTCGCCATCTAGGAAAGTATTTTTTACTAAGCTTTCTATTTTTGATGTAGATATATTTCCGCTATTAGATAAATCTAAAAATTGGAAGATTGTAACTTTTGTTAGAAAATTTCGTGGATCTAAAAAATAACTAACAATATCTTTTGAAGCACAATAATAGTCTTTATCTCCTTCGCTATTACATTCACAATACCAACTCTCCGGATAGCTACCATCTTTTATTATAGTGTTTTTTAAATGTGTAGTTTCGTTACTTACAAGCTCGTTCCAGTCAATATCTGTATAAAAAGCTTTAAATTTCCAGTTTGTATAACCATTTCTTTCTACTAATTTTTTTAATTCAACTTGATAACTCTCTGGAAAATTATTTATTCCATTATTTCTTATTTTTTTTGCACTTATTGTTTTCTGATTATATGTATTGTTTGCTAATATAAATATAGGGAAAGATTGCATAATTAATACTGTTATTATTAGCACTAGTATACACTTTAAAAGATTTTTTTTCTTCATCATATCAACCTCTCTAATCTAATATTAATTATTACAATCTTTTGCATTTTTATTTTATTATATTGCAGTAGTTACTTATCATTGCTGCTGCTTCTGCTCTTGTTGCAGTTCCTTGTGGATTTAGTTTTCCGTTTGAACCATTTACAATCTTGTGTCCAACAGCCCAATTCATTCCCCATTTTGCAAAACTTGAAATCTTGTTACTATCTGTAAATTTACTGTAATCTGCATATACGGTTTTATATTTTCCTTTGTGTCTACAATAGTTGTATAAAATTGTTGCAAGTTGTTCTCTTGTTATGTTGTCATTTGGTCCAAATTTTCCATTTGCATACCCGCTTACAATATTGTTATTACTTGCCCATACTACTGCATTGTAGAAATATACGTTTTTGTTCTGTACATCTGCAAATTTGCTTGTTCCTTTTACACTTGGATGATTTTCCATGTTGTATAACATTGTTACAATCATTCCTCTTGTTAGCTTTTGGTCTGGTGCAAATGTTGAAGAATTTATTCCAGACATTATTTTATGTTCATATACATATTTTACTGCATTGTAATACCATTCATTCTTTGCCGCATCATCAAATCTTTGTGTTTCTTGATTTGTAATATCTAGCGTTACGCCTTTATTTTTAAACATATTAACTGCTTTTTTATTGTCTTCTCTAGTTATATCTATCTTATTATTTTTTAAGATTATACCTTCAAATTCATCTAAGCACTCTTCATAACTACCATCTTCATCAATCATGCATCTAAAATCAAAATTGCTAAGTGCAGATATATTTGTTATTTTATTATTACTTAAATCTAGCTTTCCAATATGTCTCCAATTTTTCACTGCTGATATATCTTTTATATTATTGTTAGATAAGTCTATTGTTATTTCTCTTATGTTTCCATCTCCTGCAAACAATTCTTCCCAGCCATCATATTTCATAACTGGCCAACTTGATATTGAACTTATGTTTTCTATTTGATTGTAACTAAAATCTATTTTACCCAAAAAGTAATTATTGATTTTAGATAGACCTGATATATCTTTTATCTTATTGTGACTGAAATTTACCACACGGAATAATCTATTTTTTGATATTGGAGTTATATCTACAATGTTATTATTGCTAATGTCTAATTCATAACATCTTAAGTATTCTAATCCAGAAACGCTATTTGCACCCAATCCAGATAAATCTATTTTAAAGCATGTTTTTTTTGCATTATACAACTCTTCTCTAGTTAAGTTTCCATCTTTATTAGTATCAAGTCCAAGTCTTATAAGTTTCTTTTTTATATTGCTATCCAAATTAACTACATTATTTTTGTCTTCTGGCTTTCCATATCTTTGATTACAAATAACATAATTTATAAGTGATGACCTCTCTATATTGTTTTCTTTCGCATAATTATATTTTATTGCCTTTAAGTTTTCGCTGCCCTCAGAAAAATCAATATAGTTTTCATCTAATGATATCAGCATACTTATATTAGTGTTATTATTTAATAGTGGAGATACATCAGTTATTTCATTGCTATCTAATAAATATCTTGCATCTTTTTTTACTATTCCTATAATAGGACTAATATCTTTTATGTGGTTTCCATCTGCATATAAGCATGTAATATTTTTTGCATTTTCAAGACCTTTTAAAGAATATATGTTTTTATTGCTAATTTCTAATACATCGACAAGTGCCAATTCGTTTTGTGTTATTTTCCCGTCATTATTTTGGTCATATTTTTTTAGTATTTCGTTTTTTAAATTATTATCCTCAAAGTAAATTTCTTTTTTATCATCACCATTATTTATAACTGTAAGTTTCAATTCGATATTCATGGATTTATTATCACCACTAATATAAAATGTTCTCTTTTTTAATCCAGTACTATCTATCGGTATTTCTATATTTTCGTCTTTTATCTCTCCTACGCTTTCATAATTGACAATTTCATTTAGCTTTGAGTTTTTTATTTCAAATATACTTCCAGATTTTTTTGTTTCATTTAATATAGGAAATATTTCACTTAAATTGCATTTATATTTATTATTAGAACATATTACTGTTCCTAAATTTACTACTATATTATTTATGTTGATTCTATCCAATTTTAAAGAATTTACTTGTGTAATTAATTCTTTTTGTAAATCTGCATTTCCATCTAATTCTTCAAAAGTTAGATCCTTTAGATTTGTTAGATACTCTGAATTTTCCAACAAATAACTAACATTCGTCAAATGTAAATAAGTTATTTTTCCCATTTCATATATTGAAATTTCACCATCTCTATTCAAATCTCCATTTTTCAACAGTATATCTTTAAAGTCCTTATTTTTAAATTTCAGATTTTTCATTGTTGAATAGTCACTTAGTATTATATTTTGTACAGAATTTATTACTTGTTTATTGCCTTCTTGAGATGGGTCTATTGGATTATTCTCCATTCTTATTACATATGCACTAGTCCCTTTTAATGGAGATAAATCTGTTATAAAGTTATTCGAGCAATCAATCATATTTAATTTTTTTAAGTCTTTAGCAAATTTGATAGATGTAATCTTTCCACCATCTATTGTTATATTTTGCAAGTTTCTACAATTTGCTATCTCATCTTCATTTATCACACTAACATTTCTGAAATTTATCTTATTCAATTTAGTTAAAGGTTTTAAATAGTTAGTATCTAAATATAAATTATCATATGCAGAATTAGTTATTTCAAGTTCCTCAATATTTGTTAATTTTGATATTTCCGAAATTTCAACTTTTTTGTCCTTACTTATTAATGACCCCAACCATATCTGTGCCTTTTTTAAATTCGGTAATTTGCCAAGTTCGTCAAAATCTCCTTGTAAAATTTGCAAATTAGACAAGGTTATTTCTTCTAGGCTATTAATATTTGCAAGTTCTGCAAAATCACTATATTTTTGGTCACTATTTCCCCATATAGTTATCTTTTTTAATTTTGGTAAATTAGTTAATGCTGAAAGATTATATTCAAGATTTGAAATGCCATAATTTATAGACAATTCTTCAAGGTTAATTGCATATTGCATTCCATCAAAGTTTCGTCCATTTACATATATACTAGTTAGCTTTTCAATTTCGGATTTTGTTACTTTTCCATCTTTGTTTTCATCACAATTGTTTAATATACATTGCTTTAATTCATCATCTACGAAAGTGATTTCCATGTCCGTATCCGCTAGTACAATCGGCACAAACAATTGTGCCAACAGTACCATTAAAATTATACATACCAAAAATTTCCTTTTTTTCATATTATATCACATTTCCTTTTTTATTTTATTGTATTGCAATAATTGCTTATCATAGCTGCTGCTTCGGCTCTTGTTGCCGTTCCCTGTGGATTTAATTTTCCATTTGAACCATTTACAATTTTATTTCCAACAGCCCAGTTCATTCCCCATTTTGCAAAACTTGAAATCTTGCTACTGTCTGAAAATTTACTATAATTTGCATATACAGTACTATATTTTCCTTTATATCTGCAATAGTTGTATAAAATTGTTGCAAGTTGTTCTCTTGTTATGTTGTCATCTGGTCCGAATTTTCCATTTGCATACCCGCTTACAACATTGTTATTACTTGCCCATACTACTGCATTGTAGAAATATACATTTTTGTTTTGTACATCAGAAAACTTACTTGTTCCTTTTATACTTGGATGATTTTCCATGTTATATAGCATTGTTACAATCATTCCTCTTGTTAAATTTTGATTTGATGCAAATGTTGTACTGTTTGTACCAGACATTATTTTATGCTCATACACATATTTTACTGCATTATAGTACCAGTCTGATTTTCTTACATCTGAAAATAATTTTGTACTTTGAAGTTTTGTCATTACTGTTATTCCATAACCTTTTTCAGTTACAGTTCTATCTATATATGTAGTATTTGTCATATCTTCATAATTGATATTAACCTCTACACCAAGTGTGTGTGTCAAGAAGCAATCTAAAACAGCCTTTGGATCCATTCTTACATTCATTTCTAATGGCGTTAAAAATACTTCTCCATCAATAACATTATTACCTTTTATATAAAAGTTTTTAGAACTTATAATTATAAATGTATTCTTTCCTGCTTGTCCTACATTGTTCATGGTAACTGTATCTGTTTTAGCATCATAACTAAAATTATTTTTTAATCTTTCTGGTATTTGTAATTGTGCTGGGTATGTATTTGTGTCATTTGCTTCAACAGTTTCTATCTCTATCAATTTGCCTTCTTTTGTAATAGCATAGTTTCTAGTTTCTTCTGTATCTGCAACATAGTTAATGTCCTTTGGAGTTATCACAACTTTGCTTGTTCTTACTGGTGTTGTGTCTGTTGTATTTGTATAGCACTCAAATACTAATTCTTTTTCTAATTCTTGTACTCCAGCGCCTATCTCCCAATACTCACCACTTTTAAGTGCAATTTCTAAGTAAAGATCATAAGAACCATCCGAATTTTGTTTTATGTAATTAAATCCATCTTTTCCTAATAATAAGTCAATATTATCTGTTAATAAACGTATTTTCTTTATATTCTTTGGCATTGAAATTTTAAATGGTAGATATAAATAGTTTGTACCATTTGCTATTTTTTCTAGTTGCGCATAGTATTTACTTGAACTATCTATCTCTCCTGTTCCGTTTTTAAACTCTTTTATTATAGATTCTAAATCACACTTAGGTGAAGCAACAAATAACTTGTCCTCCTCTCCTTCAAGCATTTGGTATTGTTTTAATTTGTTTGTTGGAATTATATTTCCTAAAAAATCTTCCGGTTGTGAACTAGTTGTATTCATTAGTTCAACAGCCTCTGTCTTTTTTGCACCAATTACAGTTGGTACTTTTGCACTTACGATACCTGCTACAGTAACTACTGTCAGAAATACAAGTATCATCGCAATAATTTTTTGTTTCTTCATAGCAACCCTCCTTTTATTTTCATAAAATCTCTGGTAGGTAAGAATTAAATTTTGCACCATTCATTCGTCAACATTATACTATAACTTTTCTATTTTTTAAATCTCTTTTTAACAATTTCTGTTAAATATTTTGCACTATCTTTGTTTATGTAAATTGCGATAATAATTACTGCTAATAATACTACAATTGATATAATTTTCATTTTTAAATAGTATGTTATTATTGCAACTAAAAATGAAACAGAAAGCACAGCAATAAGTGTTTTGTTAGTTTTTATGCTAACATATTTTTTTACATCTATCCATCTATATATAAACATTGCAAAATATGCGATTACTGTTGATATCGAAGCTGCATATAGTCCAATTTGGTTTATCAAAGCTACATTTACAACAATATTGATTATTGCTGCTATTATTGACGTTTTTGCTATTTCTTTTGTTAGTTTTTTTGCAACATATACAGAGCCTAAGAAGCTAACTAAAATATTAAAAACTGAACCTAATATTAAAATTGGAATTTGATAATAACTTTCCGCAAATTTTTCGTTAACCAAAATTCCAAATACGAACGGCATAACGGCAATTGTTCCTAAGCATAAGCTTCCAAAAAATCGAACTATAAAATCGAAAATTTTACTAAAAAATTCATCTCTATCTTCCGAATTTATATTTATTGATGCCGATTCCGTCCAAGTTAGATTAAATACGCTATATAAAGTTGAGAATATTCCTGAGAATTTATTTGCAGCAGAATATATTCCATTTTGTGCAACACCAATCACAGCCGAAATTATCGTTCTATCTGAGGCACTCACAATCCACCATGAAATCATATTAGGAATTAATGGTACCGAATATTTTATTATGTCTTTTAACAATTTTTTATCATTTTGTTTTATATCAATATATTTATAAATCTTCTTTTTCACAAAAACATATATTGCACATAATAAATTTGAAATTGCCGTTGCAATAAGCATTCCATATGCTCCCCATTTGAACGCAACTATGAATATTACATTTAATATTACAGTTAATGCTCCTGTTATAAAGCTTCCTACTGCATAAGTTTTGTTATCTCCAAGTCCTCTACATATTTGTAAAGATATGCTCGATAATATTCCCATGAATAAATTTGCCATTAGAAAATATTTGTATTCGTTATGTATGAACGGACTTGCACATAAAAATATTAATATACAAATTGCAGACTGTACTAATATAAACTTTGAGACTGTTGTGATTAATGTAGTCTGTTTTTCTTTATTTTCTCTGCAATCAAGTAAATATCTAAATATTCCTTGCTCTATTTGTAAAGTTGCAATAGGAAGTAGCAGACTCGTTAATGTATTTAATAAGTCTACAACTCCATATTCTTCATTGCTTAAAACTGCTGTATATACTGGTAGTAAGAAGAATGTGATTAATTGTGTACATATCTTGCCAATGGACACAATTGCCGTATTCTTTGCCAAATCCTTACCTTTGCTCATCTTAACTCCTTCCCAACTCTATATCTAATTTTTCAAAATGTCTTTGTGCATCTATTTTCTCTTTTTCAACATTATAAACTTTATTTAAATCTGCAACAGTTATGCTACTTATGTCAAAATCTTTCAAGTTTCTTATGTCAATTACTGGTGCATCAATATTCATATCTTTTAAAACGTTTAATGTTTTATCACTATATAGCACTGGTATTATGCTCTTGCTTAATAACAAGCCCAAAATATTTGCATGGAACCTTCCACCAACAATAACCTGTGAATCTGCAAGCACATTCATTGCTTCTTCTATATTTCCATTATAATAATAGGTCTCGACCTTTTTTCTCTGCTCTTCATCCATTTTATTTAATATGTTTTGTATTTCCTCTTCATCATGTTCCATCTTGCAGAATGACATTAACATCACTTCATATTCTTTTTTCATAAACATTTGAATTAGTTGTAACGTTACATTTTCGTATTGTTCTTTGTATTCTGCATTAAGCTTATATTCTGGTGATATTATAGAAATTATAACTCTTTTTCTCTTGGTTATATTTATGTCTGATGTATTCATTGAAAATACTATATCTGAAGCACATCTTACATTTGGCAGGTCTTTAAATAAATCGTATGAATACTTTTCTCTAAAACATACGTCTTTTACTTTACTTAACATATTATGTATATTTTGATAATATTTTTCCGTTTTATATGGTCCAAAGTTTATTCCTAAAATATATCTATTATTTTTCTTGCCCATAGAAAAATCTTTGTTACTATCATTTCTTTCCATAAACATACTTCCACCAATAGTAACAACAGTTTTGAATTTTCCAGCCAAATATTTTTCCCAGCTAAATTTTTTCAAGATCTTATACATATATTTGTTTGTATATACTTTCAAATTGTCTCTGTTATAATTTTTTCTATTTTCTGTAATAGCATAAAATTGACAATTTTTATATCTTTTTGTTAGTATATCTATAAAAATATCATCACCTAAATTTTCAGCAAAATAAGCATCTATATATACTTTCTGTTTCTTTTCTTTTTTTCTAATCTGATTTAATTTAATAAATAGCTTGGTTCTTTTTTCGCCTTTTAAGAAAAAATGTTTAATTGCAATCTTAAACTTTTTATCTGTTACTTTATCTTTTAACAGATTTAACTCTTCCTTAAACTGTTTACTTGATATTATCTCTTTTAATCTATCGTCTTTTTCTTTTTTAGATGCTGGATTGTTTTCTTTGTATATGTCAATTATCAGATTGTAATAAACTCTCGCATATCTATTATAAATATAATCCATATTCCAGTTATTTTCTTTATAAAATTCTTCTAAATATTTTGTTAATTTACATTCAATATCAAACTTGTCTTTCCTGTATTTTAATTTAAGTCCTGTATCTCCATCTGTATATCTATATAACATTTCATTTATATAACTAGCCTTATTTATGTGTTTTGCATAGTCTATATTAAAAATGAAATCTTCTCCTAGGTCTATTTCTTTTTGCATTTTTATATTAAATTTTTTTATAATTTCTGCAATATATAACTTGTTCCAAATTTCATTATATAAATAATTTTCCTTTAATATTTCTAAATATTCCTTAATATTCGCCGTCAAATTTACGTTTTCTGAATTTTTCAATAACATTTCTTCTTTTGAAAAAATTTTCTTGAATCCACAAGTTACTAATTGGCTTTCATCTTTTTCTATTTTATCTATCATTTTTTCAAGGAAATTAACTTCATATTCATCATCCGAATCTAAAAATGCAATATAATCTCCGCAGCTCTCATCAATTCCAACGTTTCTAGCATTGCTAACATTTGCTTCTTCAACAAATTTATATTTTATTTTTTCGTTCTGATACGAATTACAAATTTCTTCTGCTCGTCCTTTTTTTCCATTTTCAATTACTATGAGTTCCCAATTTGTGTATTTCTGATTTAATACTGAATTTAAAGCCTTTTCTAAACTCTTATCTGCATTATATGTTGGCATTATTATCGAAACTTTTTTATTTTCCATTCTTGTATTTCCTTCCCAAAATGATATATTTCTCTATAACTCTATTAACTTATTTATTTTTGGAATTTTCTTAATAACCAATGTTATTCCAAGGCTTGTAAATAATACTACTATAACCTTTATGATTCTAAATAGAATATTCTGTGGCATTACTATATATTGGTCTATTGCTCTTATGATTATAATGTGTATTAAATATATGCCTAAAGAATTCCTTCCGATTACATTTATTAACTTATCAATTATTCTATTTTTGTTTTCATATTTATATGTAATTGCATAAAACATTATTAAACATGCTAACATTGTTACGCTCTCATATACAAAATTATCAGCATAAGTCTTATTTTGTAACTTCGAAACAACTATTGCATACAAAACAGAAACACACCACATTATAAATCCTGCAACAACACTAATTTTTCTTATTTTTTGGTTTTCAAATCTTGCTTTATTTTCAGCAACCAATCCTCCAAGCATAAAAAATATAAGAAAACTTCTGTTAGTTAAAAGCTGGAATTTACTCACATATGATAAGGCAATATCAATTGCGTTAAATTTATACTTTGTATTTATTATAACCGAAATATGACCCAAAAAATTTACCACTATCGTATTTACTAATAATACAATAAACAAGTACATATATATTTTTTTATCTTTATCATATATTGTTTTTAGGACTGGGTATATTAGATACACTGCAATTAAATTTTGTAAGAACCATAATACACCTGTATATTTGTTATTTATTTCTGTTGTGAATACATTTTTAATTACTTGAATTATATGTATTGGTTCCTTATATATCAACTTTACAACTATAGTAAGTATAAAAGACCACACAATTAGCACACCTAAAATTTTAAGAGTTTTCTTTAGATGTTTGCGTAGATCAAACTCCTTTTTTCCAATAAGCAAAAATCCATTTACAAACACAAATATTGCAACACCTTCGCATATTAGTCTTATCGCATACTGTATATATGTAGAAAAATTCCTACTCATAATAAAATCTGTATGAAACACTTTGCTATGTAATGCAATTACCATAACAATTGCAATTGTTTTTAATAAATCTATATTCGCATATCTCTTCTTTTCCATCTTATTTTATCTTAAATCCTTTAGAAAATATAGTTTGATATGGTACAACACCATTATCATTATTTAATACATTCGTATATATAAATATTGCAATAAAACCTATAACTACTAAGCTATACACAATAATCTTTACATTTTTTATTAATATTTTTTTCTTAAATTTATTTTCTATTAATTCTGCAATTTTTTCATATGGTACATTTTCCAAGTAGTATGGTATTGAAAGTATCTGGAATACCCAAAAGTAGATTGCTATTCTCAAAAACTGCATATGAATGACTCCAGCAACAGTGCATAATAATGCCAATCCTTGTATATTTAAATATGTAATACCTTCTCTGCCCATGGTCTCGCCATTTCTCTCATTATAACAATAAATTAAATACATAAAAATATATACAACAAAATTCTCTATAATGGTAAGTAGTGACAACTCTCCACCCGCGAATTTTCCTATTAAATAAACGTTAAACCTTGTATTTTTTATAATTGGTGTTAATATTTTCATTATATTTTGGTTAAGAATTAATACTAAAATGCTAACAGGAATCACCCATTTAACACTTACCAAGTTTTTTCTATTTAAGAATAAAATTGCGAAGCAAATTATACTAGATGAATGCATTAGAAACGCCAAAATAGCACATATTATAAATCCAATATATGCTTTCTTTTTATTGTCTGATGTAAAAAATTGATATCCTAGCATAACTAAAGCAACTGCTACGTATTGCCTTACTAAATTTAAAGTTCCGAAAAAATATCCTCCAAAAAAGAATATTATAATGCTTAAAATCTTATTAATAGACTTTTTGTATATAACTTCAAATATTATTGATAATATTATAGTTGAGGTTATTATAAATAGTAAAAATGGCTCTTTTGTAAATAGTAAGCACATGTAATCTATAGCTTTAAACCCAATTTCTAGATTAGTAACTTCAATGCCTTTAGACAAATTTATATAATCTTGTACATACCTCTTATCATAGTCTGTACCAACATTATATCTAATTGCTGATATAACTAATAAAGGAAGCACTGCTACAACTCGTAATAAAAATTTTTTTCTTTTAGATTTTACCTTATATTCAGAAATATACAACAATATTATAGTAAGAATAAATCCTATTAAATATACAATCATTTTTCTATCCTCTCAGCCATACTTATATATATTTTTTCTAATTCTTTACTTGCAACTCTTATGTTATATTTATCATCAATCACATTCTCATATTCTTTTGATACATTTTTACAATTTAATATTGCATTTTTCCATTCCTGTACATTCAAGTCTAAAAATTCTGTATTATCCACAATTTTAGTCTCTTTAGTTATATTATTAGAAAATAAACATTTAGTACCAGATGCCTGTGCTTCTATTCCAACAACAGGTAGTCCTTCAAATCTAGATGGAAGAACAAATAAATCCATTGCTTGTAAATAATTTTGTACTTTATTGGTTGTTCCTAAGAATATTACATTATCTTGTATATTCAATTTCTTTACTTTTTCTTGTATTTCTTCTTTAAGCTCACCTTCTCCAATCAAAAGCAATATCATATCTTTATCTTCTTTTTGAACTTCATAAAATACATTGATTAAGAAATCATGATTTTTCTGATAACAGAATCTACCTACATGCCCTATAACAAATTTTTCTCTACACTCCAACTCATTTCTAATGTTTTCTCTCGTCTGGGCATTAAACTTATATTTATCTATATCAACTGCGTTATTAATTATTTTTAATTCATGTTTTTTTAAAAAGTTCTTTCCAAATAGCCATTCACCAGCCAATTTTGAACATGCAAAGAAATCCGTTCCTAAATGTAAAAATGGTTTATTTAGTGCGTTTAACAACTTCCTCAATAATCCTGATGGAGTATTTGAATTGTGAGAATGTATTATTATGTGTTTTATTTTTTGTCTTTTTGCAACAATTACAGGCAATATATTTGCTGCTGATAGCATATTTATATGAACTATTTTATAATTATTTTCTCTAATTATCTTTTCTAATTGTTTGCAATATTTTATAGGATTTACTTTTTCTGAACATATTTTATATACTCTGCCTCCAAGGCTTTTTATTTCATTTTCAAAGCATAATTTATCATAAATAGAAATAAAGTCAAATTGAACTTTATTTCTATCTATATTCCTATAATAATTCATTAAAAATGTTTCAACTCCGCCTATTTTGTCATGCATCCCAATTATTAATATTCTAATAGGTTCTTCCATAATCTATTTCCTTAAAAACTCTTTTCGTATTTTTTTCCTGTAAACTTAGCTCTTAAAAAGCTTGTACCCTTCTTTAGCCAATTTACTTTTTGCATATCAATCACTTTTACTTCTTCATACTTTATTTTATTTTTGTTTACCCAAACATCTAGTAATAGTTCAGATATTCTTCCATAAAATCTTGCATGAAAACTATCATACTTACTCGCGTCAGTTCTTTTTTCTAACTCAAATAATATGTCAAAAAGCCATGTGCAATATTCATCTAATATTTCTTTTTTCATGATAAACATATTAAACATGTGTGCTGATGTTCTTTTATGTAATCTCTCAAACTCACCTAAATATTCTGGATATTTTTCTTCTATTATTTTTCTTGTTTCATCTAATGGTTCTACATACATAGTATGCTCATAATGAGAATACAAGTTTTCTATGTAATATTTTCTTCTTTTAGGAAGTATTACATCTGCTTTTTCTAATATTTTTTCAGCTTCACTTTGTGTTAATACTATATCAAATTTTTCTTCTTCTTTTTTTGGAACCTTCTTTTCATTTGTAAAATATCTTCTATAATGAACTAAACCTATAAAGTCTGAATCTAAGTTTTTCCAAGCCCAATACAATCCTGTTAGTTCACAAAAATATGGATTTTTAAAAGATATATTATTCCCCGTATTATCCTGTATGTAACCTTCTATTTTGCTCTTCCCTTCTGCGCCTACTTGTACTGGAATATACATTTTTTCATTCGGCATTTGATATTTTTTATGTGCTGCAACAATAACTTTTATATTTTTTTCCACTTGTTTCTCCCTTTGATTCGTATTATAATTTTCAATCTTGTCAACTATACTTTTATTTAAACTGCTCCTTCTTTCTTAAATACAGTTATAAATGTTTTAAAGAATATTTTTATATCTAGCCATAAAGAACAATTATCTACATAATAAAGTTCCATTTTCATTCTTTCTTCATATGTAGTATTACTTCTTCCATTTACCTGCCAATATCCTGTAAGTCCAGGCCTTACACTTAAAAATTTATCTTTATTTGTTCCATATTCTTCAACTTCTTTTTCTACAACAGGTCTTGGTCCAACAAAACTCATGTCTCCCTTTAAAATGTTTATCATTTGAGGAAGCTCATCTAAGCTTGACTTTCTTAAAAAGTTACCTATTTTCGTTATTCTTGGATCATTTTGTAATTTGTGTGTTTTTTCAAATTCTTCTCTTGCTTCATCATTATTTTCTAAATATTCTTTTAATTTTTTATCTGCTCCAATACACATAGATCTGAATTTATACAGTCTAAATATTTTTCCATTTTTTCCATATCTTAATTGTTCGTAAAATAATGGTCCCTTGTCTTCTTTTAAGACTTTTCTTGCTAAATAAATAATTAATGTTGTTGGTATTAAAATTAATATTCCAATTATAGAACCTATTATATCTATAATCCTTTTTGTAAACTTATATAAAACTTTTTTATTGGTTTTCTCTTTTTTCGTAATGTTGATATTATTAATTGTTGTCTCTTGAAGAATTGCTTCTTCACCAACAACATCGTTAAGTTCTTCTTTCACCGCCAAGTTGCTTTTACTCATGGCAAAACATTCCCTTCTATCTTATTGTTTATACTTTTGTTCTTACATATTAATGTTTTAGAACCTATTTTTATTTAAAAACTTATTTCGAATATCCTGTTTTCTTCACTATTGCAGCACTCATTTCTTTTACTGTATCTGATGCCTCATAATCTTCTTGTTCAAATGCTTCTTTATGTAATCTTTCTACATTGCTTTGTAATGTTACAGGTACTCCATACCATCTGTCCAATGTTATTCCTTTTGTATCGTATGGCCAACCAATGCTTTCTGTTACCTTAAATGAAGCTAATTTTGGAATTAGTCCCCATATTTCTGATGTAGATATGTTTGTTCTTATTTTTGGTAGAATTGTGTCTGCAAAGCTATTTAATTGTCCTACATTAAGTGTTTTTGCTTTGCTTAGCATTGCTTCTACAACAGTTCTCATTCTTTCTGTTCTCTTATAGTCTCCACCAGTGGTGTATCTAACTCTTGTATATGAAACTGCTTGCACCCCATCTAATTTCTGCCTGCCAGAATGTGTTATATGTGATGATTTAACTCCAGAGCTTTCAGAAGTTGCATCTATATAGTCGTTTACATATTTAATTTCTGATTCGTCTATATCTATGTATACTCCACCCAAACTATCAACAGCAGCTATTACTGCATCAAAGTTTACTGTCACAAATTCTGTTATATTTAAATCCATTGCTTCGTTTAATGATTTTAGCGTATTTTGAGCACCACCATATGAATAAGCATGTGTTATTTTATCTAATCTTTTGGTTCCATTTTCCATTACATATACATAAGTATCTCTATATATAGAAATCAACTTTATTTCGTTTGTTTCTTGATTTATACTAGCAATCATCATACAGTCACTTCTGTTTCCTAGTCCATAATCATCTGCTCTACTATCAATTCCAAGTAGGGCTATGTTTCTGTATCCTTTTAATTCTTGTTTTGTTTCTTCGTTAATTCCTACTGCTGTTGTATCAATGTTTTCTTTTTGCATTTTGCCTATTTTTCCATTTACAAATGTATATCCAGCAACACCAAGTCCAACAATTATTATTACAAGAACAAGTAATATAATCAAAAATATCTTTAATCCTTTATTCATTTTCTTTTTCCTTCTCATATTATTTTCTTCTTCTCTTTCCTTGTTTCTTTCATATGCTCCATATTTATAATTTTCTGGGCTTATGTCTCCTTCTTTTCCCGAATTATCGGCCATTCGCTTCCCTTTTGTTGACATTTTATTTCTTTCCTCCTTAAAGGTTGTTTATATACTATATAAAAACTAATTTTCATTTTTTTGTTACCAGTATGGTATTCACTATTATAATATCAATTTTATAATAAAAGTTCAATACTTTTTATTATATTTATACACTTTTTTCGACTTTTTTTGATACTTCTTTTTATCTTTATTTTTCAAATTTTGCGTTAACTCTAAGTGTTTTTAGATTTTCTTTTTGATATTATTCTCAAAAATTAACAAAAAAACTTCTCATGATATTTCTACCACGAGAAGTTTTTTATCCTAATATATTTATTTCTTTTTCTAGTTGTCTTAAAAAATATCTCTTGTTTGATTTAAATTTTGCTGGAGTAAAGCGTTTTGCTTGTTTTATTAACAAGTCTATCTTATCAAAATCTTCTAAAGCTAATATATAGCCCTCAGCTGTGAAATTATCTAATATTTGTAATTGATGGTCATTTACGTGCTCACCATACTGTTTTAGTCTTGCTGCTGCTATTATTTTTTTACCTTTTTTTAATGCTGTAAGTATAGTTCCAACTCCGGCATGGCATATTATTAAATCGGCTCTATCTATGCACTCTTCGAATTTTCTAACAGACATATAGTCTATTATTTTCATATTTTTAGATTCATATTTTGTACTTCCAGCTTGTACTATTATTTCCTCTTTTTTGCTTATTTTTCCCTCATCTATTTTTTTCTGCAAAGCATCTAATAGTCTAGGAAATTTTTTATCTTGAGTTCCCAATATTACGAATATCATTAGTAAATCCACCCCCAACATACAGATTTTGGATATACTTTGTTCATTTCTTCCCATTGTACTACAAATGTGTCTGCAATTGGATAAACTAGCCTTCCAGCAACTGTTCCAGATGTTCTATTTGCAAAGGTTTCTATAAATATTACTTTGCTTCCAAATAATTTGGCAATATAACACATTGGCACTGCCGTATGTGTACCAGTAGTTACAACTACTTCTGGTTGATATCTAAAGAAATAATACAAGCTTATGAAACAATTTGCTATAAATTTAAATATATATATGAATGGATATTTTTTTGTTCCATATATTAAAAAGCTTATTTTATCTTTGTATTCTTCTTTAAAACTGTCATCTACCTTAGTTTTTTCTGTAACTATATGATAGTCAAATTTTTTGAATAATGGTTTTATTTGCATTAATTCATTTAAATGTCCGCCAGTACTTGCAATAAACATTACTTTTCTTTTTAATCCGGTTTCCTCATTTTTTTCTGCTAATTGTTTTGGTTTATTCGAATTTCTATTTTTTATTTTCTCTACAATCCATACTATTATCATTACTAATAGTATTCCAAACGTTGCACCAACTGTATCTAAACATACATCTGTAAATTCTCCGCTTCTTCCTGGCACAAATAGCTGATGGAATTCATCTGTGCATGCATAAAAGAAACATAGCATTACGCTTGCATCAAATTTATATTCTTTACAGCCTTTAAATGTTTGTGCACAACACATTACAAGCGTTCCTAACAATAAATAAATTGAAAAATGTGCAACTTTTCTTATTATGGGATGTATTGTATTTATTAGTGTATCTGTATTAACTTCTGGATTATCTTGCCATATTATGCTTACTATAAATTTTGTAACTCCCACGCTTGTTCTAGAAGACTCTGTTGATTGATCTGACGAAAACCTAAATATTGTACAGCATACAATCACAATGCAAATCATTAATAAATATCTAATTATATGTTTTAAAATATTTTTATTCATTTACTATTCCCTTCTCAATGCAAAATCATTTTAATTTGGCTGGAAATATTATTTACAAAGCAATGACACATACGGTATTATATGTCAACTATTTGTAAATAATATTTGACGTAGCCAAAATTGTAATCATTTTTCAACCGTCCAATTACATTTTATTTGGTACTTTTATTCCTAATAAATTTAGTCCTTTTTCTAGTACTGTTTTTACCATATATGTTAAGTACAAACGTGCATCCTTAATTTCTTTTTCTTGGTCTAATATATGGCAATTGTTATAAAAACTACTGTATTGTTCAGCAAGTGTTACTAAATATCTTGCAAGTATAGAAGGTTCTTCTTTTTCTGTTACATTGTTTAGAGTTTGGTTAAAGTTATACAATGTTGTGATTATATTCTTAGAATCTTCATCATTTAGTTTAGATACATCTACATCTTGTATATTTGGAATGTATCCAGCTTTTTCTAATACACTCTTCGTACGCACACAGATATATTGTACATATGGTCCTGTTTCTCCATTGAAGTTAAGCATTATATCCCAGTCGAATATCTCATCTTTTATTCTATTGTTCGATAAATCGTTGAATATTACTGCTCCAACACCTACCATTTTTGCAACTTCTTCTTTATTTTCCAAGTTTGGATTTTTTTCTTCTATTATCTTTTTGCTCTTTTCGATTGCCTCGTTCAATAGATCTTCGAGCTTAATTATATTTCCTTCCCTTGTAGACATTTTTCCTGTTTTTAATTGAACCATTCCAAACGGAACATGTTTTAATCCATTTGTATATTTCTCGTCTATTCCAAGGTATTTAGCTGTTGCAAATACTTGTTTAAAATGTAAAGCTTGCTCGTATGAAGTTAAATACAAGGCTTTATCAAAATCGTATGTTCTTGCCCTATAAAGTATTGCAGCCAAGTCTCTTGTTGCATATGTACTAGAACCATTAGATTTTATTATTAAGCATGGAGGCATGTTGTATTCATCAAGTTTTACAACTTTTGCACCTTCAGACTCTTCAAGTTTTCCCGCATTTTCAAGTATATCAACCACCTCTGGCATCTTATCTGAATAAAACGCTTCACCATTTAAAGAGTCAAATTTTGAGCCTAGCATATCATAAATTTTTTGAAATTCTTTTAGGCTTAAATCTCTAAACTTTTGCCATAAATCGACACAATATTTATCTCCGTCTTCTAACTTTTTAAAGTTATTTCTGCAGGCTTCTAAAACACTCTCGTCTTCTTTGCATAAATTATTTATTCTTACATAAATTTCTGTAAGTGAATCTATCGGCTTTTCTTCTATGTTATATTCTTCGCCCCAAAGTTTATATCCTTCTATAAGCTTTCCAAACTGAGTACCATAATCTCCTAAATGGTTAATTCCAGTAACATTATATCCTAAATATTTATATATGTTGTATAAAGCTCCCCCAATAACAGTAGAGCGCAAATGTCCTATGTGGAAAGGCTTTGCAATATTTGGAGACGAATAATCTATTACAACATTTTTAGAATTTTCTTGGGTCTCACTTCCATATTTATCTTGCATTTTATTAAAGTTCTTTATAACTTCTTCTGCAATTTTATTTTGATTTAATTTGAAGTTTAAAAAGCCATTCACAGCATTCACTTCACTAATTTCGTCTACATTATTCGCATTAATTTGCTCTCTAATACTTTCTTGCAAATCATTTGCAATCATCACAGGTGATTTTCTAAGCTCTTTTGCTAAAATAAAGCATGGAAAAGCAAAATCTCCATTGTTTGTATCTTTTGGCACTTCAATATTTGTTATTATCTTATCTTTTTCAATATTTGTTGCTTTAGCTATTTGTTCAGCTATAATCTCCTTAAAATCCTTCACTTCTATTTCTCCTTTTCGCCCAATAGGGACGCCCCTTTTGGGGCGAAATATTTTAATTTATATTTTTTATCTTAACTTCGCCTGCTTGGGAATACCCTTTTGAGAGCAAAATATTAATCTATTATTTTCTATCTAACCTTCGCCCAAAAAGGGGCGTCCCTATTGGGCGAAGGTTTAGTCTCCTAGGCAAATTCCTATATCTCTGGCTGTTTTTACCAAATCATCATCCATTGTCACTTTACGTAGGTTACTTTCTGGTGTATTTCCAGATACAGCACCAATCTCTTTATTGTTTCCTACAACGTCTTCTAGTGTTGCATAATCTAGTCTTCCGTTTTTCATAACTGCAATTGTTCCAAATTTTCCTTCCATTGCAAGTTCCATTGCTTTTGCTCCATATTTTGTAGATAGAACTCTATCAAATGCAGTTGGGGTTCCACCTCTTTGCATATATCCTAAAACAGTGCATCTAGCTTCAAATCCAGTAAGTTCTTCTAGTTGCTTTGCAACTTTTTGTCCAGCTCCTCCTAATTTGTTGTTATCAACGCCTTTTCCGTTGTTTCTAACTCCTTCCACTGTTATTGTTCCTCCCTTTGGAACTGCGCCTTCTGCAACAACTACAATGCTAAATTGCTTTCCAACTTTTGATCTTTGTTGAATTTTTCTTACTGCTGAATTTATATCATATGGTATTTCTGGTATTAAAGCTATATCAGCCCCTCCAGCTATTGCAGACTCTAATGCAATCCAGCCGGCATATCTTCCCATAACTTCAAGAACCATTATTCTATGATGTGTTTCTCCTGTGGTATGTAACCTATCTAACGCTTCTGCTGCAACAGATACAGCTGTATTATATCCAAATGTGATATCTGTACATGCAACATCATTATCTATTGTCTTCGGAACGCCTATAACATTGATTCCCTTCAAACTGAAGTCCCTTGCAGACTTTTGAGTTCCATCTCCTCCGAGTGTAAATACGCAGTCAAATCCATCATCTTTTACATTTTGAACACATTTATCTGATAAGTCTTGATATTCAATCTCTCCATTTGGAAGTACTACCTTATAATTAAATACATTTGCATTTGTAGATGAACCAATTATAGATCCACCTTTTGGCAAAATTCCTGATGCATTACTGCTTTCGCTTGTACTTAATCTTACAAAATCGTTATTAAGTAATCCTCTATAACCATCTATAAATCCATAACATTCTATATTGTTTTTCTCTGCTGTTTTTATAATTGCTCTAATAACGGCATTAAATCCTGAAACATCTCCACCATTTGCTAGTATTGCAACTTTTTTCAACATATTTTTATTCCTCCAATTTTCTTAAGTTTTTCTATATTTATTCTTTACACATTATAGCAAATTAAACAAAAAAGTCAATTAAAACAGCGTCATTTAACATTTTATTCTTTTTTTATTTTCTTACTATTAAAATTTTTCAATATATTGCATTCAATTATATAAAAGTTGCGGAGAGCAATTTGCCCTCCGCTTTTTGCAATTTGATTGTAAGTTATTCGTTTTCGAGACCCAACAATGTTGAGCATTCAACAACTGCCTGAGCATATGCTCTTCTGTTTGGAACAAAAAATCTTCCGTCCACTTCCCTGGTAGAAAGATTTTTCAGAACTCTTGTAGCACGTTCATAGTTATTCATGAGCTTCAGCTCAAAAGAGAACTGATTCCTTTCGTCGAAACAAACTTCCAACTTTCTTTGCATACATATTCCTCCTTTGGAACATTATGTTAATAATTTTAACATATTCCGTGACACATTTCAATATTTTACTCATATTCTTTTGAATCCATATCGATTTTTTTCCCCAATTCAGCAATAAATTCTTGTTGCAATTCATCCAATCCTTTTAATTCATTTGCAGTGAGTTCTGGATTAACCTCATTATCCTTAATTATTTTTTTAGCATTTTCAATTCTTACTAAATAAGCTGTTGGATTTGCTAGTAAAGCTTCTCTTTGAAGTTTTCTTTCTGTAATTATCGCTTCTTTAAAGTTTCGGTATTTATTAGTTTTACTTGTAGTTGAATATTTTAATACTGGTGGTTTATTTATGTTCTCACCCCTAACATAAACATTTATTACATCACACAATCCCATTCTTTGCATTTTTTCAATTTCTTCAATAAAAGAATTATGTAGCTCTAAATGTTTTTCTCTACTTGTACTGCCTCTTGGCGGTAGTCCTGCAAGAAGCATTGCTGATTCTCTTTCATAACATGACAACATACTTTCTAGCAAATCCGTAGCAATAACATTTATTTCTGTGCCATATCCATTTTCTCTAAAATTTTGTATTTGTTTTAAATCTGCTTCCCACTTATTTAAAACAGTTTCTCTTATTACTGTTATTTTGCTTCTCATTAATTCTCCATATATAATTGGTCCAGCAGGTCTTACAAACTCACTTCTTGTTATTTTGTATACATCATCAGGTAACTCATTAAATATCAATTCGTCATAATAAGGATGATATTCTGCTATCTTATCAGAATCAATTACATATGCTCTTATTCCCTCTTCTTTTAATTCATTCTTTTTATGTCTTATTACAGACGTTTTTCCTCCTCCTTGCCCTGAAACAATATAAATTACTTTTGGATTTTCCGATACTGTTGAAGAGGCAAACGCATCTGTTAATACTCTGGTTATTCCCAACTTAAAATCGTTTGTACTTATTGACATTTTTATTTTCCTTTCTTTACTTCGTCTAAATATATATTATAAACCTTTTCAATTGTTTCTTCATCTAAATTATATATTTTTTCTCTTTCTTCAACTAATGTTTTTAAAGTTTCTTTAGCTGTATCAACATCAACATCTTTGTTACTTTTTAATAAACTAACTATTTTCCTTTGTATTATCTCTAATGCAATTTCAACCTTTAATTCGTCCATACCTACCCCATTCCTATGTTTTTCAAATATACTTTACTATATAATCGCTGAAGAAATATGAAAAACTGAAGCACTATTTCCTAATATTTTTTGAGTTTCTTTTAATATTTTGTGGTCGTCATCTAGTAATATTTCATAATTGTATTTATCTAATTTTTCCTTCATCTTTTCAGCTTTTATTATATCTCTGTTTTCTTTATTATACTCTCCTAATTCTTTTGTAATTATAATCCATTTATCTTCATCTATAAAATTAACGTATTTATTTAACCAAACTTTCTTTTTCTCTGTAATACTTCTGTCCCTTGATAATGTTAATATATACACATCAACATTTGGAAGTTCATTTATTTTTTTTAATATATCTATAACATAATTAACAGGTTCCAATGTTTGATAATTGTCTGCCATATTTTTATTTACATCTGATTCTGGATATACATCATATGCTGTAATAGTTCCATCCATATCTACAAACATTGCAACTTTTTCATTTTCACTAGCTATTTGCTTAATTCTTTCTAAAAATTTACTCATATCTTCTTGCTTGTTTCCTTTCTTTTAGATATGTATTCTATTTTATAACAAAAATGTAAAAAAATCAATATTTATAATAAAATAATTTGTCGTTTTATGTCTTATATTATGTTTACTTTTTTTATGGTGATTTTACATTTTTTAGTTATTTACATAGTTGTGGATAATGTGGATAACTTTGTGGATAATCTATTTTCTAGGTTTTCATTTCAAAGTTATACACATATATTATTGTTAATCAATTTATAAAAGCATATATTTTTCACAGTACAATTTATTATGTATATATTCTAAACATTATTTTGGTGAACTTTTTCTTATGCTTTTAAACTCTTATCGTTATATTAACTTAATTATACACAGCATTTTTAGTTAATCCAATATTACTTACATTTTATTCTCTTTTGCTTAATATACTTGACATCTTACGCTATAACAAAATAACATGAGTTATAAAAATATGATTAAAAGAGACTGATTCCAATTCAGCCTCTTTATTTATGTATTTTCTTATATCCTTGCTGTCTACCATGTTTTTGCAAGACCAAAATCATGCAAATTTGCTGTATGTATAAATATCATTTTATAAATATCGCAATAATCAGCATTGTCTGAAACACAATTATTACTGGTATTCCAATAAAGAATCTTGGCTTCTTTGTTTTATGGTGAAAAGTATACATTCCTGCAATTGCCCCTATGCTCCCACCGATTAAAGCTAAGGTTAATAGTGTAGATTCTTTTATTCTCCATCTATCTTTTTCTGCTTTTTTCTTGTCTATAAACATAGCCAAAAATGCAATTATATTTATTATTAATAAATATATTGTTATATTTTTTAATGTAAAAATATTAGTTAATTCTACCATTTCTAATCTCCATACAGTATAATTTTGCCCAATAGGGACGCCCCTTTGGGGGCGAAATTATGCAAATAAGCTCATCTGGTTGCTTTGGCTCATTCCTTCCAAGCATCCTGCTTTTTCTAGCATTTCTATTGTAGATTTGCCGACTTTTGCACGTATTTTCATATCATCTATAGACATGAATTCTCCTTCTTGTCTTGCTTCTTGTATTCCTTGCGCTGCAACTGTTCCGAGTCCCGGTATACTGTTTAATGGTGGACGTATTCCATCAACTTCTACTTTAAATTTTACAGCATCTGACTCGTATAAATCTATTGGTAAGAAGTTTAAACCTCTTTCATACATTTCTAGAACTATCTCTAAAACTCCATATGTGTCTTGGTCTTTCTTTGTTGCTGCTTTTCCGGCAAGTTCTATTTCTTTCATTTTATTCTTTACACGCTCTACTCCGTGGCACATTATCTCGCTATCAAATGCATCTGCTCTTATAGAGAAGTATGCAGCATAATATGCTTTTGGAATGTGAACCTTGAACCATGCAATTCTGAAGGCGTTTGTAACATATGCAGCAGCATGGGCTTTTGGGAACATGTATTTTATTTTTTTACATGAACCAATATACCATTCTGGTATGTTGTATTCTCTCATCGTTGCTTCATGGCCTTTCCAGCCCTCTGGGTCTTTTGATGGTTTTCCTTTACGAACAAACTCCATTATTTTGAAGGCTTTTTGTGGTGGCAATCCTTCCTTAATTAGATAAATCATAATATCATCTCTACAACATATAGCATCTTCCAACTTTATAGTGCCTTCTTCGATTAAGCTCTGTGCATTGTTTAACCATACGTCTGTACCATGTGATAGACCTGAAATTCTAATTAATTCATCAAAGGTCTTTGGCCTTGTATCTACAAGCATTCCTCTTACGAATTTTGTTCCAAACTCTGGAACTCCAAAGCTTCCAACTTCACTGTGTATTTGTTCTGGAGTAACTCCTAATGCCTTTGTAGAACTAAATATAGACATTGTTTCCTTGTCATCTAATGGTACTTTTGTTGGGTCTTGTCCAGTAATATCAAATAACATTCTTATCATAGTAGGATCATCATGGCCTAGTATATCTAGCTTCAATAGGTTCTGATCTATTGAGTGGTAGTCAAAGTGAGTAGTTATAATATCTGAGGTTGGGTCGTCTGCTGGATGTTGAACAGGTGTAAATTCGTAAATTTCCCTTCCCTTTGGAACAACTATAATTCCTCCAGGGTGCTGACCTGTTGTTCTTTTTATTCCTGTGCAACCATAAGCAACTCTAATTACCTCCGAATTGTTAATCGGTATTCCTCTTTCTTCGTTATATTTTCTAACATAACCCATTGCCGTCTTTCCGGCAACAGTACCAACGGTTCCAGCCTTGAAAGTTGTACCTTTTCCGAATATTACTTCTGTGTATCTATGTGCTTTTGCTTGATATTCTCCAGAGAAGTTTAAGTCGATATCTGGTTCCTTGTCTCCATTAAATCCTAAGAAAGTTTCGAACGGAATGTCTAACCCATCTTTTGCGAGTCTATGCCCACACTTAGGGCACATCTTATCTGGTAAGTCGAAGCCGTTCTTCACACCATAGTCAGTAAAGTCTGAATATTTACAATTTGGGCATCTGTAATGTGGTGGAAGCGAGTTAACCTCTGTAATACCTGTCATGTTGGCAACAAATGACGAACCAACAGAACCTCTGGAACCAACGATGTATCCATCTGCATTTGATTTCCAAACCAGTTTCTGTGCTATGATGTACATAACGGAGAATCCGTTTTTAATGATAGATGTTAGCTCTTTATCTAGCCTCTCCTCAACAATCTGTGGAAGTGGGTCTCCATATAACTCGTGTGCCTTGTTGTAAGCAATATCTTTAATTGTTTTCTCACAATCATTTATGTATGGAGGACATTTTTCTGGTGATATTGGGCTGATTTGCTCACACATATCCGCTATTTTATTAGTATTTGTAACAACAACTTCATATGCTTTTTCTTCTCCTAAATAACTGAATTCTTCTAACATTTCTTCAGTTGTTCTTAAATATAATGGAGCCTGCAAATCGCAATCTGCATAGCCTTGGCCAGCCTCTAATATACGTCTATATATTTCATCTTCTGGATCCATAAAGTGAACATCACAAGTTGCGACTACTAATTTATCTAGCTTCTCTCCTAAGGCAACTATTTTTCTATTTATGTCTCTTAGACCTTCTACATCTGGTACGACGCCATTTCTAACCAAGAACATGTTATTTCCAGTTGGTTGAATCTCAAGATAATCATAATCTCTTGCGATTGCTTCTATTTCTTCATCATCTTTTCCATTTTCGATTGCTTGATATAATTCTCCTGCCTCACAAGCACTGCCTAAAATCAAACCTTCTGAATATTGCTTATATATTGATTTTAGTAGCATTGGTCTGCCTTTATATATGTAATCCAAGTGTGATATTGAAATTAATTTGTATAAGTTTCTTAATCCGACATAGTTTGTAGCAAGGATTATTGCATGGAAACTCTTTAACTTCTTGTAATTTACGTTTTCGCCAGCAAGCTTATCTATATCCTCTATAGTTTTAGCACCTTTTTCTTCTAGCATGTTTAACATTACTCTAAATACTTTTACAGTAGTATCAACATCATCTAATGCTCTGTGTGCAACTAATACTTCAATTCCAAGTTTATCTGCGATTATTCCCAACTTATACTTTTTAAAGTCTGGGAATAAATCTTTTGCAAGTCTTAACGTATCTAAGTAAGTGTTGTCTAAAGATAACCCCAATTGTTTTGCATTGTATTTCAAGAAACCAACGTCAAAATCTGCATTGTGTGCAACAATTACGCTATCTCCAACAAATTCTAATACCTTTGGCATTACTTTATCTATTGTCTCAGCATCTTTTACCATGTCATCTGTAATGTTTGTAACTTCTACAACCCTTTGTGGAATTGGCTTTTCAGGGTTTACAAAACATTCAAACTCATCGATAACTTCGCCCTTTTCGTTCATCTTCATTATACCAATTTCGGTAATCTTTTCTGTTCTAAACGAAAGGCCTGTTGTCTCTAAGTCTAATACACAATATGTAGTGTGTAAATCTTGTCCCTTTGGGTTTGAAACAGATGGAACCTTATCTGGAACCAAGTATGCCTCGACTCCATAAAGAACCTTCATGTCTGGGTTATTTACTCCCAACATTTTGTGTGCATCTGGGAACGCTTGAACACTTCCATGGTCAGTAATTGCAATAGACTTCATTCCCCACTTCATTGCACGTTTTATAAGGTTTTTAGCAGGAGTAATTCCATCCATCGTGCTCATCTGAGTATGCATATGAAGTTCAACTCTTTTAATCTTAGCATTATCAGTTCTTACAGCTTTCTTCTCTTCTGGCATTTCTACAATAGTATTTACCAAAACACCTAGCTGTTTTGCATATGGGTCAAATTGTGCAGTACCCGCAATTCTTACTCTTGCAGCACTCTTTAACTTCTTCTTTAATTTATCCAATTTTTCCGGTGCAGAGAATACCTTACAATCGATTGTATTAGTTCCATCATAAACGCTAAATATAACAAGTGATTTACCGCTCTTTAGCTCTCTTACCTTTATTCCAAGATTGATGTCATCGTCTTTTGCATCAAGCTCTACACTTAAAATTTGTCCTTCTAATATTACGTTTCCACTGTCTACGCCTATATCTTGAATCTTTATGATTGGATCACTTAAATTCAAACTTCTACCATAAATTAATGGTGTATCTTCTTCCGGTGTTGCTACAGCCTCTGGAGCATCTGGCATTGGTGGCATAGGAGCTTCTTGTGCAGGACTTGGGGCAGATTTATTATATTGCTTCTTCTCTCCATATTGTCCCTTGTTATACTGGCTCTTATTATATTGACCCTTGCTGTATTTACTTTGTCCGGCTGTCTTGTTAGCATATTGCTTTGTTTCTTGTTGTGGTTTTGCACTGTGTTCAGCACTAGCTGTACCATTATCCTTGGTCATTTCAAGTATTGCTTCTTTTTCGAGTCTCTCTAATCTTTCTTTATATTGAGTAACCGTATTTTCAGAAACCTTTTCTTCATATGTCATCGTATATTTTTTGCCGTATATATTATAAATTAGCCCAGCAAAAACCTCATTAAATTTATTGCTCTCTAAAAACTCTTTTCCATTTAGAAAAAGAGTAACCTGTATATTGTTATTAACAATTTGAATCTCACTATTATTTAAAAAGGCTCTCGCAATAGGATGCTTGTACGAAATATACTTAACAATACTTTGCCATTCTTTTGCTATTTTTTCAGACACATCGACTTCTTCCTCAAGCTCATATTTTATTGTAAGCTTAGCAGTTTGAATCTGAAAACGTCTCTCCATATACCTTTCTAGTTCTAAAACATCGTTAATATCAATTAATTTATTAGAAGCAATAAATACTTCTAATAAATTTTTCTTTTTATATAAATCAATTCCTATAACTCTTGCTGCATTAAGAACAAAACTGTTAGAGTTATAGTCTTTAAAAACCTCTTTAACAGTCTTTGAAGTTTTAACTTCATCCATTCTATTCAGTTACCCCCATAACTTATAAAACTTAATTTCTAATTTTTCAATCGTTAGAATATCCTAATAATATCATGATACGTCACCACAATCGACACCGCCATGAGTACCGCAAAACCAGCCAACTGTATTTTTATTTCTGTTTCTTGTTTTAGTGGCTTTCTACGAATTGCTTCCAGTAATATTAGTACCATTTTGCCTCCATCGAGTGGTGGAAATGGTAATAAGTTGGTTACACCAAGTGATATTGATATAGCTGCCAGTATATAAATAAACTCCCTAAATCCATTTGTTTTTGCGACTACCTCAGATATTCCAACAGGACCAACTAGTTCTGCCGACGATACTTTTCCAGTGAACAGTTGCTTTACACTCTCAGCAATCGAAAGCATAAATTCTTTTGTATTATATGATGCAAAATACAACCTATTTCCAAAATTATCTGCATCTAAAACTCTATTTCCTACAACCGCATTAGTAAGGTCACCTCTAACGGTCATAGCCAGTATAAAATATACTATAATTGCAAAGATAATATTTACCAACGCACCTGCTGCAACTATGGCAATTCTTCTCGGAATGCTTGCCTTCGTAAATGAGCCTTCTTTTTCAGATTGCTCGGCTTCGCCTTCCATGTTCACGAATCCACCTAGCGGAATCAATCTAAGTTCATATTTAGTCTCTTTTCCTTGTTTCTTCCAGATAACAGGTCCAAATCCTATTGCGAACTCGTTTACCCTAACTTTGCAGAGCTTTGCAATAAGAAAATGGCCAGTTTCATGAATTCCAATTAGAAAGCCTAATAAAAATATTATTTTAATTGCACTAATTAAAAAACTTATCAAATTTTTATCCTTAAAAATTTATTTAGGTTTTTGTAAGGTTGTACCCATAAACCAACTAAAACATCAATATAAATAATAAATATGTAAATGGAGCAATAAATATTACACTATCAACTCTATCAACCATTCCCCCATGGCCGGGAATTAAATCTGAATAATCCTTAATTCCAGCATATCTTTTAATAGCTGATGCAGATAAATCTCCTATTTGACCAACTATGCTAAGGACAATTCCTATTAATGAAATTACTGCAACGTTTATATTAAATCCAGCAAATTTGTTTATTAATACTGTATATAAAATGATACATAGAGTTGCACCTAATGTTCCACCTATACAGCCCTCTATTGTCTTGTTTGGACTTATATCTGTAAAATGATGTTTTCCGATTGCCTTTCCTGTTAAATATGCAAACACATCTGTAAGCCATGATGCTATAAATACATACCAAATTAAGAATTTTCCATTCTCCATGTTTCTAATTATTGACATAAACATTAAAAATAATACAATGTAGCATACTCCAAAGAAAGTAATTGCTATGTCTATTACATCTGTTTTTGTCTTTTTCGTAAGTACTAATATGAACAAGATTAAAACAGATATTGGAATGATTGATATTACAGCGTATTTTGCATAATGTTCTGGTATAACATGTATAAACATTATTGCGATTGCTGCTAAATATCCAACCCATCTTACTGGATGATGTCCTTTTTGTTCAAACGCATGGAATAGTTCGTATATACATCTTAAAGCTACTATTCCCATAAACACGTCTACCACATATGTATTTCCTAAAATAAACACTATAAGTACCAATGGTAATAATACTGCTGCTGATAAAACTCTTTTCATAATTTTGACCTCTCGTTTATAAATTTATTTGTTTCCCCCAAATCTTCTTGTTCTTTTTTGATAAATTTGTATAGAATTTAAAAATTCTTGTTCATTATATTCTGGCCAGAATTTATCTGTAAACACAAACTCTGAATATGAAATCTGCCATGGCAAGAAATTGCTTATTCTTTCTTCTCCACTAGTTCTAATTAACAAATCAGGGTCTGGTTGATTAGCCGTATATAAATAATTTGAGAATAATTTTTCGTTTATATCTTCTATTTTTAATTCTCCGTCTAATACTTTTTGAGCAATATTCTTAGTAGCAGTTACTATCTCGTCTCTACCACCATAATTAAAACATATATTTAATACTAAACCTGTATTGTTCTTAGTTTTTTCTTCTATTTTATGTATTTGGTCTTTCAAATCCTTTGGTAATTCTGCAATCCTGCCAAGTACATTTATTTTAATGTTTTCATCACTCCAATTGAAGAAATCTAACAAATAGAATTTTAAAAGTTTCATTATAGCTCCAACCTCTTCTTGTGATCTCTTCCAATTTTCTGTTGAAAACGCATAAACAGTTAAATGTTTTATCCCTATTTTATTTGCAAATTTTGCAATTCTTTTTAAATTTTCTGCTCCTTCTTTGTGACCTTGTGGAGTGCTTAAATTATTTTTCTTTGCCCATCTTCTGTTTCCATCCATGATTATGGCAACATGCTCTGGCAAAGCTTGCATATTAATTATATCTTCTATATTTTGTTCCATAAATATTTCCTTTCAGCCGTAATAAGCCATTGAGATTTTCGCCCCAATGGCCTTATTGTTTTATACAGTCATTATTTCTTTTTCTTTTTTCTCTAATATTTGGTCTATTTCAGCAATGTTTGTATCTGTCATTTTTTGAATTTTAGCTTCTGCAACTGATAATTCATCTTCTGTCATTTCACCATTTTTTTGTGCATTTTTTGCTGTATCTATTCCATCTCTTCTAATTGATCTAACAGCAACTTTTGCTTCTTCTGCTGTTTTTCTTATATCTTTTACTAAGCTCTTTCTTCTTTCCTCCGTAAGCTCTGGGAATGTAAGTCTAATTACCTTTCCATCATTCATTGGATTGATTCCTAATTCTGCTAAATTTATAGCTTTTTCAATTTCCTTAAGCATGCTCATATCCCATGGTTGAATAACTATCATTCTTGGTTCTGGTACAGATACTCCAGCCATTTGATTGATTGGAGTTGGAACTCCATAATAGTCAACTGTTACTTTATTTAAAATGTTTGGGTTAGCACGTCCAGCTCTAACCTCAGCTAAATTTTCTTCAAATACGCTAATTGTTTTCTTCATCTTTTCTTCAATAATATTAAAATCCATAATCTTTATTCTCCTTCAACTAAAGTTCCTATTTTTTCGCCCATAACGGCCTTTAATATGTTTTCTGGTTCATTTATGCCAAATACTAATAACGGAATGTTGTTATCTCTGCATAAAGATGTAGCAGTAGAATCCATTACTTTTAAATCTTTATTTAAAATATCTAAATATGTTATCTTATCATATTTAATAGCATTTGGGTCAACCTTTGGATCTGCTGAATATACACCATCTATTGTCTTTGCGACAAGTATTACATCTGCCTCAATCTCAGCTGCTCTTAAAGCTGCTGTTGTATCTGTTGTGAAATATGGGTTTCCAGTTCCACATGAAAATATTACAATTCTGCCTCTTTCCAAATGTTTAAGAGCCTTTCTCTTTATATATGGCTCTGCAATTTGTCTCATTTCGATTGCAGTTTGTACTCTTGTGTACATACCTCTTGCCTCTAAGGCATCTTGTAATGCCAAGCCATTCATAACAGTTGCAAGCATTCCCATATAGTCAGATGTAGTTCTTTCCATTTCTTTTCCATTTCTGCCTCTCCAGAAATTTCCTCCACCAACAACTATGGCAATTTCAACGCCTAACTGTTTAACCTTTTTTATTTCGTCACAAATTTTTCCTATTACATTAGGATCAATTCCTTTTTTGCTGTCTCCAGCAAGTGCTTCACCACTTAATTTTAACAAAATTCTTTTATATTTTGCTTCGGACATATCAATTCTCCTTCACTTAAATTTATCGTCCCTATTCTATCATATATTGTCCATAAATTGTATCTTTTTTTCAAATTTTTTAATTTTTTTTGTTTTTTTGTTTAAAATAATATTAAAAATGTAGAACGAGGAACGTGATAATGAAAAAATTGGCAGTTTTTAAAATTATTCTATTTATTTCAATAATCGGATTAATATTATTTTCATTATTATTTGTATTATATATTTATGATATTACACAAAAAAATAAAACCTCTGAAAATTTAGCATCATCTTTTTCTGTCTCTTATCTGTATTCTGAAAATCCTTCTTACACAGCTGTTTTGCAGAATTCTAATGACATACTGGAGGAAAAGAAAAATTTTGTAATTGGAATATTAAAAATAGATAAAATTAAGTTAGACTATCCTATACTCTCGGAAGTTTCTGAAGATTTATTAAAAATAGCACCTTGCAGATTTGCAGGGCCGTTACCAAATAACGTTGGAAACCTTTGCATTGCTGGGCATAATTATTTAGATAATACATTCTTTGCAAGAATTAGTAGTCTAAAAATTGGTGACGAATTTACTGTATATGGATTAGATGGAAAAGCCCTAGATTATACGATTTTTGATAAAAAAGAAGTTGAAAGTACAGATTTATCTTGTACATCACAAGAAACCGATGGCAAGAAAATTGTTACACTAATGACATGTAATAGTGTTAAACAAACTAGGATAATTGTTCAGGCAGAAAATAAATAAACATTGATTTTTTCAAACGAAAATGGCACCTAAGTACTAGGTGCCATTTTCGTCCCGCTTATCAGATATCGAAAGTTACCGTTTTCCGATTGTCTTCGATGCGCTTGGTTAACTGATTAAGAAACATCGGAGAGGCAAATAGTGCCTTTGATGGAATCTCCATAATCATCCCGTAATGTTCCATAACAATATAAATAATTGCTATAATTGCCGGACCCACCTCAGGCCATTTGCATAATTCTTGAACTGTAATATCTTTTAAAGCATAGATATTTGTATATCCATGAGCTTTTATTACGTTCAGTGCTCGACGCTTAGATTGTACGTTGCTTACATGAAAGCCTTCAAATGCTTTATCTACCGAAAAACATTTCTCAATTCCGTTGAGATCCTTCAGTCTTTCATTTTCCTCTCTCAAAGAACTGTTGATTTGCTTTAATTCCTCCATCTCTCTTTCCATGTTCTCCATAATCTCATCAAACCGATCATTCATAAAAATTCTCCTTTTAGCGGTTTTTTTATTTAATGGAATATTAACCATTATAATTTATATTATATCGCATTTTATGTAAATTTGCAAATTTAGTAACTTATTATTGTAAATAGCTTTACACAAAAAAAAGAACATACATCATTTCTGACATATGTTCTTTCAGTCTTCATTTTATTACATGTTGTAATCTCTTATTTTCTTATAAGCATATATAGCTGATATAGCACATACTGTTACAAGTATAGCAACAACATAACCATCTGTTACACCTGTTTTTGGTAATGTTTCTGTATTTGTGTTTGTTCTATAAGATGTATTAGTGTTTGTATTAACATTTGTGTTTGTTGTAGTATTCATAACAACATTTGGAACGTTTGTAGCTGTATCATTTTGTGTATTAGTTGATCCTCCACCAATTATAATTTGTGTGTTGTCGGCCAAAACAACTGTTGATAAAGCGAATAATAATGAGATTATTATAACAATTTCCATAATTACTTTAGAATTTTTCATCAATTATTTCTCCTTTTCATTATCTTAATATTATTATCTACATTTTTAATTTTACTATTCTTTTTTTATGTAGTCAATAATTTTTATGTTACTTTTTTATTACATTATTATTACAAAACTATTCTTGTGTATATGGTAATATAGCAATTTGTCTTGCTCTTTTTACAGCTATTGTTATATCTCTTTGATGTTTTGCACAAGCTCCAGTAGCTCTTCTTGGTAAGATTTTGCCTTTATCATTTATAAATTTCTTTAATTGATCAGCATTTTTATAATCTAAAACTAATTCTTTATTTGCACATAATGGGCAAACTTTCTTTCTCATTTTTCTGAATTTTGGATTATAATCTTCGTCTTTATTGCTATTGTTTCTTCTATTTTGTCTTCTATCTGCCATTATTATATCCCTCCCTATTTTTTATTCTACTTAAAATGGTAGGTCATCACCAGATGAAACTTCAAATTCTGAACCATTACCAGCTGGAATTGATGCATCTGCTCCAAAGCTTGAGTCCATGTCTGCAGCAGCTCCATCTCTTCTGCTATCTGCGAAGTATGTTTCCTCAACAATAACTTCTGTTATATAATGTTTCTGTCCTTTGTCATCATCCCAAGTTCTTGTTTGTAATCTTCCAATTACTCCAACTTGTTGACCTTTTTTAAAATACTTACTTACGAATTCTCCAGTTTTATTCCATGCAACACAATTTATAAAATCTGCTTGTCTTTCTTCACCTTGTCTTACAAATCTTCTATTTACTGCAAGTGAGAATGATGCTACCAAAGTGTTGCTTGTTTGGGTATATCTAACTTCTGGATCTCTTGTTAGTCTTCCCATTAAAATAACTTTGTTCATAAATGACCTCCATTTTTTCTAATTATTCGTTTACGTTGATTGTCATGAATTTAATAACATCATCAGTAATTCTGTAATTTCTTTCTAACTCTGCTATTATGCTTGGGTTTGCTGTAAAGTATAATACTACATAATATCCTTCTGCATTTTTCTTTACAGGGTAAGCTAATTTCTTTTTACCAAGATTATCAGCTTTTTCAACATTTCCGTCTTTATTAATCATATCTGTAAATTTTGTTGTTAAAGCCTTTACTTGCTCTTCGTCTACAGATGGATTAATAATGATTACGCTCTCGTATTTATTCATTATTTTCACCTACCTTTCGGATAATATAACCTACATCTTATATGTAAGTAAGGTCTTTTTAATTTGCATAAAAATTAAAAAGCTGTGTTTTTAACACCATATCATATTTTACCATGATTAATAGTTAAAATCAAGCTTTTTTCTTTCTTTTTTCTTTGTTTTTTAGCATTCTTTAAATATTTCTTCAAACTCTTCTTCTGATATTACTTCTTTTTGTATTAACACTGCTGCTAGTTCATGTAGTTTATCTATATGTTCTATTAGTATTGCTTGAGCCTTTGCATATGCTTCATCTATTAGACGTTTTACTTCTTTTCCTATTTCATTTTCTATTGATTCTCCAAATATTTGCATTTGATATGGATCCTTTTCTAAGTTAATGCTAAGTGGTCCTATTTTATCACTCATTCCATATATTGTTACCATTTTCTTTGCAATATCTGTTGCAACTTCAAAGTCATTACTTGCACCTGTCGAGACATCATTTAGTATTAGTTTTTCAGATGCTCTTCCCCCAAGAAGTGCTATTAGTTTTTCTAGCATCTCTGTTTTAGATACATAATACTTGTCTTCATTTGTTTTGTACATTGTATATCCTCCAGCAACTCCCCTAGGAATTATTGATACTTCTTTTATATCCTTTTGAGTCTCTAAGAACCTACTTACTATTGCATGTCCTGCTTCGTGGTATGCAGTTAGCCTTTTATCTTTGTCAGACATTATTCTACTATGTTTTTCTACACCAACAGTAACCTTCTTTAAAGCATCATCTATATCTTTATTTGTTATTGCCTTTTCTTTATTTATTGTTGCAATTATTGCTGCTTCATTTAATATATTTTCTAGCTCAGCACCAGTAAATCCAGCCGTATCACCAGCTATATTTTTTAAGTCTACATCATCAGCTAATTTTTTATCTTTAGCATGAATTTTTAATATTGCTTCTCTTCCTTTCATATCTGGAAGACCTATAGTTATTTGTCTGTCAAATCTTCCTGGTCTTAGCAATGCTTGATCTAGCATGTCTGGTCTATTTGTTGCTGCTAATAATATTACAGTATGTTCAGAATCGAATCCGTCCATTTCAACCAATAATTGATTTAGTGTTTGATTATTATCATTATCAGCTGCTGTGCTTCCATCAGACCTCTTTGAACCTATAGCATCAATCTCATCTATAAATATTATTGCTGGGGCCATTTTCTTAGCTTTATCAAATAGTTTTCTAACCCTTGATGCTCCAAGTCCTGCAAACATTTCTGTGAATTCAGAACCACTCATAGAAATAAATGGAACATCTGCCTCTCCAGCTATTGCTTTTGCTATAAGAGTTTTACCCGTTCCTGGTTGTCCACACAGTAGAACTCCCTTTGGAATTTTTGCTCCCATTTTATAGAATTCGTCTGGATTTTTTAAGAAATTTACAATTTCTATCATTTCTTGCTTTTCTTCATCAAGGCCCGCAACATCATCAAATGTTGTTTTTACATTATCTTCATCTGCTTCATATACTTTTCCTTTATCTCCAAGACCTTGCATTTGTATTAATAATACAAATAATACTAGCATTAAAATTGTTGGCAATATTGAAAATGCCTTATCTGCAATAGATAAAAATACACTTGGCTTTTCTTGTATTAAGGTTATTTCATTTCCAGCTTGTACCTTTTCTTGAACTAATTCAATAAAAGCTTGTGTGCTTGGAACTATAGCTGTTTTAGGCTCTTCTTGTTCTTTTAAGTTTACTTTTATTGTAGTGCTCCCAACAGTCATTTTTATTTTTTCAACGTTGCCATCATTTATTTGCTTTATTAAATCTGTGTATGAAATTTGGTCTTCTGGAATAACGTCCTCATCTTTTTTCTCTTTTATCACTGTGTATACAATAGTTCCAAATATAACCAATGATAACGCTACTATTATTATCCATAGCAATACTTTCTTATTTCTATCTTTATCTTTTTTATTATTTCTGTTTTTTGTGTTTTCTTTATTTTTATTGTCTTTCAATTTTATAACCTCCAAACCAATTCTTATACATTGCTTCCTTCTGGTTTATCTCCAATTTCTGGATTTTCTTGTTCTTCTTGCTTTTTCTCTTTTTCTTTTTGTCTTTCTCTTTCACGTTTGTTTTTAGCCTCAGCTTTTTCGTCTTCCTTTTCCTGCTCTTTTTGTTTTATTTTTTCTTTTACTTGTTCCTGAACACTTTTTATTTTTTCAACTTCTGCTTGTCTTTTCATATAATCAGTTTTAATCATTAAAATTGCTGTCACTATATAAATATATGAAATTGCAGTATACATAAATTGGAAGTATTTTACCGTCCAACCAGTAAATCCATTTATTATAATGTAAACCATATTTAATATTATTGATAAAGTAAGGGCATGTACACTCATGCTAAATGAAGCACTGTATTTAATTTTCATCCTGAATATTCTTGCTATTAAGTAAGCTAAGAAACCTAAAACTAATGCATCTACCAATATGCTTGCAAGATATACAACAAACATATATATAAACATTGTTACAAATACAGATGTATATATTTGTAATGAATTATTATTTACATAGTCAATTATTTTCTGCTTGTCTAATGATGTTATATTATATTTATTAAAGAAATCAGTATATGATGTTTCAGAGATAGCTGAAAGCATTTCATTTTTTAATAGCATTTTATCTTTTAATAAAACTAACCCATTATTTTGATTTTTTATTTGGTTTTTATACTCTTCAATTTTTTCATCTGATAAATTTTCTGTATCTACAATTATTTTTCCAGTTATGTATTTATCACTAGCAACCTCAAATTTTTCATTATTATTTACTGTTAAAATGCCATCTGCATATGATAAATCTGTGACTTTTGCATCAAAATAATTTACAGCTTCTTTAACAGAATTGGAGAATTTATATACTGTCATACATGTTATTATTATAGTAAAAATTGCGACCAATTTTATTAAATATCCAGATGTTTTTCCTACTCCTTCGAGTCCAAAGTCTTCATATTTATCGAAGTCTTTAATACTTTTCAGTACATCTTTAAAAAATCCATTCCCTTTTGCTTTCTTGTTTTCATTTTTTTCTATGTTTGACATTTCTAAATTCTCCTTTGCAATTTATCCTTAATTTTCCTTTTTTACTATTATTCCATCTTTAGTATCTTTTATGCTGTACCCTAGACTAATTATCCTATCTCTTATTTCATCAGATTTTGCCCAGTTTTTTTCTGCTCTTGCTTGTTTCCTTTCTTCAACTAATGCTTTTATTTTTTCTGGTAATTCTTCGCTCTCTTCATGTTTGAATTCTAGTAAATATTTTTCAGCATTTTTCATGTCCAGTCCAAGAACCTTATCAAATTTTAATAGCAAATCTGCAAATTTTATTGATTTTTTTGCATTTCTAGCAATTTCCCATACAACACTCATTGTGCCTGGCATATTCATGTCATCATTAATATATGCTAAAAATCTTTCTTCATATTCTTTTATAATATCTTCATCAACATCATCAACACCATTTGCATTTTTTATATAACTATCATATAGTCTTTCAAGAGCCTTTTGGGCTCCATATGCACCTTCGAATGTAAAATTTAATTTATTTCTATAATGAGCCGTAAAGCAGAATAATTTGAAAGCAAGTGGTGAAATGCCTTTTTCTTCTAACTGGGAAATTGTATAAGTATTTCCTAAGCTCTTTGACATTTTCCCACCATCTACTTGCAAATACTCGCAATGCATCCATACATGTGCCGGTATTTTTCCTGTTGCACCTTTAGATTGTGCAATTTCATTCTCATGATGTGTTGGAATATGGTCAACTCCTCCAGTATGAATATCAAATTCTTCTCCTAAAAATCTTCTTCCCATAGTAGAGCACTCTAAATGCCAACCTGGGTATGATAATCCCCATGGACTTTCCCATTTCATTATATGATTTTCTGGTGCTTTAATCCACAATGCAAAATCATATGGATTCTTTTTTTCTGGGTCAACATCAACTCTTGCTCCGGCTATTTGGTCATCTAGTTTTCTATTTGATAATACTGGATATTTATCTAATTTTGATATATCAAAGTATATTCCCTTGCTAGTCTCATAAGCATATCCATTCTTTATTATCTCTTTAACATAATCTATCATTTGAGAGATATTCTCTGTTGCCTTTGTAATAATTTCTGGTTTATCTATGTTAAGCTTTTCCATATCTCTTAAAAATATTTCTGTATAAAAATTTGCAATCTCATATGGGTCTTTTTTCTCTTTTCTAGCTGCTTTTTCCATTTTATCTTCGCCTTCATCGGCATCAGATTCCAAATGGCCAACATCAGTTATGTTCATTACATGTTTTAGTTCATAACCATTATATTTTAGAACTCTTCTTAATGTATCCATAAATATGTAAGTTCTAAAATTTCCAATATGTGCATAGCTGTAGACCGTAGGTCCACAACTATACATTCTTACTCTATTTTCATCTATTGAATGAAATTCTTCTTTTTTTCTTGTTAAAGTATTATAAAAAGTTAATTTCATATTTACTCCTTTTCCGTCTACTAATTACTCTTTAACTTCGTTATTAGCAGCTGGTGCGTCGGGATCAACCACTACATCATTTACAACTTCATTATTTCCTTTTGGCGGAGTTGGCGTTTGTGTATCATCTTTCTTTTTCTTACTTACCGTAATTGTAATACTATCTCCTGCTGTTGCTGTCGTTCCTTCAGCCTTACTCTGTGCTAATACTGTTCCATCTGCTTTTTCAGATTCCTTAGTTTCAACAGTAACTGTTAATCCTAAATCTTTCAATGTTTTCAAAGCTTTTTCCTTAGTTTTTCCAACCACACTGGGAATTTTTATTTGTTTCTTAGTATGTACATCACAAGTTTCTGTTGGAATATCATATTGTCCATTATCACTTGTTTTCCATAAGTTTGTATCTTCCTTTTCTGGCTTCTTCGCATATGTTTTTTCTTCTGTCTCAGGACAGAATTCTGTTGCAATTTTTCCTGTTTCTTTACAAATTGTTAATTTTTCATGTCCCTCACAATATCCAGGAATAGTTCCTTTTACAAAGTATTCTGTATATGTATCTGTACATGCATCTGTTGCTACTTTTCCAGAAGCTTTACATATTTTAGCTGTTACTATATTGCTTGGTTTTTCAAATTTTGAACTTGGTAAGTCACTATGTACTTTTTTCATAACAGCAACCCAAAGTCTTGCAGCTCTGTTAGTACCATTTGCTTTTGCAGGATACAAATTTTCTGGTTGATCAAATCCATACCATGTAGCAGCTGTATAATAATTTGTAAATCCACAGAACCATCTGTCATAATTATTTGTTGTAGTTCCAGTTTTTCCTCCAACATCTTGACCAGATATTTTACAGTATGGAGCTGTTGGATCACTTCCAATTATAGGACCTGTTAAAATAGATTTTAATATGTATGCATTGCCTTCTGATAAAACTCTTCTTGTTTCTTGTGTAGGTTCCATAACAGTATTTCCATCTTTGTCTTCAACTCTTGTGTAGAATGTTGGAGTAATATATACTCCATCATTTGCTATTGCTGCATATGCCCCTGCCATTTCTAGAGGTGTAATACCATTCGTTGCTCCACCAAGTACCAATGATAAGTTTTCATCATTTTTTTCTGAATTTTCACTTGCAGTAACTAATGTTGATATTCCTAACTTTTTCAAAAATTCAATCGAATTACTTGGTCCAACTTCTGCCATAATCTTAACACTCATTGTATTTGCAGAAAATCCTATACCTTGTCTAACTGTTACTAAACTATATCCCCTATGTGGGTTTGGAGTATATCTACCAGAAAAAGTAGTTCTTGATTCATCATATACAGTAGCTGCTGTAATTATTCCAGACTCTAGCGCTGGTGCTATTGCAGCTAGTGGTTTTATTGCTGAGCCTGGTTGTCTTGTTGATTGTGTTGCTCTATTTTGTCCATTTGAGTCAACATCATCACCTAGTCCTCCCATGCATCCTACAACTCTTCCTGTTTTGTGGTCTATTACAACCATTGCAGATTGAGTATGGTCATTTAATTTATTACCCTCTTTATCTGTAGCAACTCCCACAAAAATATGCTCATCACTATTTCTATATATATCTTCCATCTCTGATTGAATTGTGGAATCCTGTGTCGTATAAATTTTATATCCTCCACCTTCAATCATTGTTTGTGCTATATCTGTAGACACATCATTTTTCTCGGCATATTGATTTATTACTTGATTTAATGCTGCTCTTGCCAAATATGACATTGAAGAGTTTGTTGAAGTGCTACCTTTTTCAAAATGTAAACCTTCATCAACTTCTGCTTTTGCGGTATTATATTCTTCTTCTGATATTTTTCCTTGATCTTTCATTTCAGAAAGAACTGTAGTTGTTCTCTTTTTTATCAATCCACTATTATCAGTAGATTCTTTAAATGGATTATAACTATTTGGTGCATGGTTTATTCCTGCTATAAATGCACATTCTGCTAAATCTAAGTCACCAACAGATTTATTAAAGTAGTATCTAGAAGCAAGCTCAACACCATGTAAGTTTCCCTCTCCTCCAACATATATTGTATTTAAATATAGTTCTAATATTTGGCTCTTAGAAAGCATTTTTTCAACTTTATATGCTCTAGATATTTCTCTTATTTTTCTCTCGATTCCAGCTAAGCCTGAATCTCCCTTATCGTTTTTCAAGTTTTTTATTAATTGCTGTGTTATTGTACTTCCACCATATGAAGAATGACCTCTATGTATAATATATGTTACAGTTGCACCAACTGTTCTTTTTAAGTCTACACCTTTATGCTCATAAAATCTCTTATCCTCTATTGCAATATAAGCGTTTTGCAAATTTTCTGGAATCTCACTTAAAGATACAATTCTTCTTTTTTCATCACCAGACACATTTGCAATTTCATTACCATCTTTGTCATAAATTATTGTATCAATAATTTTTAATGTAAGATCATCTTTTGACATAGCCCAGTCATCATTACTAAATAATGCGACAATTGCTCCAGCTCCAACAATACAAGCAAGTATAATTAGTACAAATATTAATTTTATAAAAATAGCTAATTTTCTGTGTCTTTTCCAAAATCCTTTTTTCTTTGTTTTTTTATCTTGCTCATCATTTTTTATATCTTTTTTATTTTTCTTCGTTTCTTTACTATTTCTGTTTTTAGTAGATTTATCATGTTTTTTCTCAGATCTGCTACTCATAAGCTTCCTCCTTAATTTTATTTATGGTCTAATTATATTACATATTTGTGAAAAAGTAAAAGCTTTTTAGCAAAATAGTCAAATTTCAATTTAATAATCCTCCAAAATATCATCTATACAAGTCACTATTTTAGCTCCTTGTTTTATTAATTCATTTGTGCCTTCTGTATTTATTCTTGTTATATCTCCTGGTACAGCATATACATTTTTTCCTTGATCAAGTGCAAAATCAACAGTTATTTGACTTCCGCTGTTTTTTCTTGCTTCTATCACAAGTACACCATCAGAGAGAGCGCTTATTATTCTATTTCGTGCTGGAAATGTATATTTACTAGGTCGCGTTCCTATATCATACTCAGAAATTATTAATCCATTATTTTCTAAAATTTTTTCTTCTAGTTCTTTATTCTCAGGTGGATATATATAATTAAGTCCATTTCCTACAACAGCAATCGTTCCGACATTAGTTTTAAGTGTTGCTTTATGCGAAAACGAGTCTATTCCTCTTGCAGCCCCACTAATTATAACAAATCCCAATTTAGCTAGTTCGTATGCAAATTTTTCAGAAACTATTTTTCCATATTCACTATATTCTCTACATCCTATAATTGCGATTTTTCTTTTCTTATTCAATAAATCCACATTTCCCATGTAATACAACTTTGTAGGTGGTGTACTCACATTTTTTAGATTTTCTGGATATTTCTCATCATTATAGTTTAAAATTTTAATATCATGCTTTTTCATAAATTTTATTATTCTATATTTTCTAGAATAATTTTAACTTCACATCCTTCCAAATAATATTTTAATTTTTCAAAAATAATAGGAAAATAAATGCATATTCTTGCTCTATTTCCCCTATTTTTTATTTCTATATTATTTGGTTTTATAATATTTTTTTCAAAAGCTTAATTTGGCACGTTTATTTTTCCCTAAATAGGTATAATCTATCATTTTATTTGTTCTTCTGTTGCTTTTATCACATTATTCATTAGCATAGCAATTGTCATCGGTCCTACTCCACCAGGAACTGGAGTTATGTATGAGGCTTTTTGTTTTACATTTTCAAAATCTACGTCTCCAACAAGTTTTCCTGCTTCATTTCTGTTCATTCCAACATCAATAACAACTGCTCCATCTTTTACCATATCTGCAGTTACCATGTTTGTCTTTCCAACTGCCGAAATTAATATATCCGCTGTTTTTGTTATTTCTGCTATATTTTTTGTTTTCGAATGACATATTGTTACAGTTGCGTTTTTTTGTAATAGACACTGTGCTAATGGTTTGCCTACTATGTTACTTCTTCCTATAACAACTGTGTGTTTTCCTTCTATTTTGATGTTATATGCTTCTAACATTTTAATTATTCCATATGGTGTACAAGATATGAATGTATCTTCCCCAATCATTAATTTTCCAACATTTACCGGATTAAATCCATCAACATCTTTTTTACAGTCTATCTTTTCAAATGCCTCTTGTATATTTAAGCCTTTTGGAATTGGACTTTGCAATAATATTCCGTTGATATCTTTTCTATTATTTAAACTTTTTATTATTTCAAGTAATCTTTCCATAGAAGTATTTTCATCTAGCAAAATTTCTTCAAATTCTACTCCAACATCTTGGCAAGCCTTACTCTTATTCCTAACATATACCTTTGATGCACTGTCATCCCCCACTAATATAACAGCCAACTTCGGCACAATGCCATTTTCTTTAAGTTTATCTACTTTCAGCTTTAATTCTTCTCTTATTTTTCTAGCTAATTCTTTTCCATCAAGTATTTGATACATTTCTTATTCCTCTTTTATTATAATTCTTCTTCCATTGTTAATTTAGCATAATATTTTGGATTAAATTCTGTATCATATTCTATGTCTCCAAAAATTTCTGGCATTTGTTCTTTAAACAACAATAATAATGGAATTAAAACTTGTCTAATTGCTGGATGCACATGATTCGTTGTTCTTAATTCTAATATATGTTTCCATTCTCTTATGTTTGCCGTCATTGTATATTCGGCAGCTGTAGAATGTGGCAATATCTCTCTACACATATCTGTGCTTGCTCCAAGCTCTTTCATCTTCATGTATGCTTTTTCCATATCTTCTATTGCTTTTTTCCAAGTTTCAAAAACTTCCTTATCTTCCATATACACTGGATTTACAACTGCTATTTCATTTCCATATTTATCTTTGTTATAACTGCAATATCTTGTAGATTCAACAGAAAAGCTTGCGAATCTATGTCTTGTTAAATCTTTATATGTACCTATATCACTATATATTCTAACAGTTATTTTTTCATGTTCTAATACAGATTCATGTCCTCTGTTTAGACAATTTGTTAATAAATTTTTGTAACTTTCTTCACTTATTTTATCTTCTGAACGATAACATGTTCTACATGCTCTCTCAATTCTTTTCATGATTTTTACACCATCAAAATTTTCTACTTTAATCCATGGTTCAACTAATCTCATTTTTATTCACAATCCTTTCTCACCTTAAGGCACCGTTTGGAAAAGAATTAACTTCTGGCAAGAAAAATGAATTTAAAAGGTAAGGGCGCATACTCGTTGTATGTAACCGCGTTTTAAATGAAATTTGACGTAGCCAAAATTATAATTATTTTTCAAACATATTCCTCCATTTTTTGATAACTATATCAAAGTGAAATATAAAATTCAACCCTTTACATTAAAATTTTATATATAGTGTTCAATATTCACTGATAACTTGCCTTTTCTTGTTTCTCCATTTATTAATTTTACAATAAACTTTCCTTTGCCTCTTATTACTATAACGTCCCCCTCGCTTAGTAATTTTGAACTTCTAGACTCGTTTTCATAATTAATAAATACTCTCTGATTTTCTATTATCTCATTAGCGACATTTCTTGAACATTTTGCAAGTTCTGCCACTATTGCATCTAGTCTTAAAGAAGCAACAACAATTCTAATTTCTTCTTTCTTCACATTTGGCTCTCTTATCTCTTTAATATTTAATTCTGTTATTGTTGCTTTAGAAAATCTAGTTAATTGTTGTAAATTGTTTACTACATATTCACATATTTCAAGGCTTGCAACTATATCTGCACCATCTTCAAAAACAAGAATGTCCCCCAACTTTTCTCGTTTTATTCCAAGCTTCATTATTCCACTTAAATAGTCTTTGTGCGAATATGTTCCTTTTAGTTCGTTTGGTAATTTAATTCTGATTAGTTTTACAAATTGAGAATAATTAAAACGTTCATTTTCGAATAAATCCATATATTTATCTGGATAAAAAATAAGCATGACTTTTTCTGCTTCTTCACAAGCATAATAAAATTTATAATTTTGTTCTTTTACTATGTTTATTACTTCTTGGGCAATTTTCTTTTGGTACATATCTAGAAAATCGGTTGCTACTATTTGATTTCTTGTCTTTGCAAAATTTATTTTGTCTATTATTTTTGCCACGAATAGTCTATCTTCTTCATTTGAATATTTATTTAAAATTGCTTCTCTGTTCATGTTTCACCCTTTTTAGAAAATTCCATAAAAAAATTTTATTTTTACTAGATTTTTATATTTTTTTGTGCTATTATATATTAGTCTTTCATATTGGGATGTCGCCAAGCGGTAAGGCCTCGGACTCTGACTCCGATATGCGTGTGTTCGAATCACACCATCCCAACCAAATATATCAGCAATTAAGTTGCTGGTATTTTTTTATGTGCTTATTATAAAACATATGTTCTCCAAAGTCAAGTATATTCTTAAAAATTTTGTATTTTTTTCCAAATCTTGTTAATACTATTACTATTGGAGGTATAGATTAATGAAAGATTATTTAGGAATTCAAAGTGTTCATGCTTTAGAAGTATTAGATTCTAGAGGAAATCCGACAGTTCAAGTAGAAGTTGTAACAGAAGGCGGTTTTTCAGGTTTAGCCATAATTCCTTCTGGCGCGTCAACTGGAAGTTTTGAGGCGGTTGAGCTTCGCGACCAAGACGAAAACAGATATTCAGGTAAAGGAGTTCTAGATGCAATCGAAAATGTTAATTCAAAAATTGCTAAAAAAATGATTGGAATGAATGTTTATGATCAACGAAAGATTGATAATTTCTTGATTGACTTAGACAAAACACCAAATAAGGCTAACCTTGGTGCAAACGCAATTTTAGGAGTTTCTTTAGCTTGTTGTAGAGCTGCCAGTAATTCTCTTGGTACTCCTCTTTATTCGTATATAGGTGGTGTAAATGCTCATGTTCTTCCTACTCCTATGATGAATATTTTAAATGGTGGAAAACATTCAGATAATAATTTGAGTATTCAAGAATTTATGATTGTTCCATCTGGTGGAAAAACTTTTGCTGAAAAGCTTGAAATGGGCGTCACCGTTTATCACAATTTAAAGAAATTATTAAAATCTAAAAATTTATCAACAGCTGTCGGCGACGAAGGAGGTTTTGCTCCTAACTTGCAGTCACACGAAGAGGCTTTGGACTTAATTGTAGAAGCAATTGAGAAATCAAATTATAAAGTAAAACAAGACATTGGAATAGCTTTAGACGTTGCGGCAACCGAAATGTTTGATGAAGCAAAAAAGCAAGGCAAAGATGGATACCTATTCTGGAAAACTGGCGAATTTAAAACCAAAGGTGAAATGATAGATTATTTAGATAATCTTACAAACAATTATCCAATAGTTTCAATCGAAGATGGGCTTGCAGAAGAAGATTGGGATGGTTGGAAAATTTTAACCGAAAAACTTGGTAATAAAGTTCAACTAGTAGGAGATGATTTATTTGTAACTAATGTTTCAAGGCTAAAGAAGGGCATCGACTTAGGAATAGCCAACTGCATTTTGATAAAGCCAAATCAAATAGGAACTCTATCAGAAGCACTTGATGCAATCGAACTTGCAAAATCAAATGGCTATAAGGCAATTATTTCTCACAGGTCAGGTGAAACCGAAGATACTACAATTGCTGATATTGCAGTTGCAACAAATATAGGGCAAATAAAGTCTGGGGCTCCATGCAGAACAGATAGAATTGCAAAATATAATAGATTGTTAAACATCGAATACGAACTTTCAGAATAAAAATTTAGTAACCTTAGAGCAAATCTGAAAATTTTCAGTCTTTACTTTACCCTTTATAGTTCTCTATAAAATTGAAATTTTCGGTAAATTTTCTGTATAAAAAACTAATTCATATTTTATAAAGCCTCGACACGTCATGTTTGGCCGAGGCTCTTTCAGACCACTCAATGCACATTTCCAGTCTTGTTTTAAAAATATGAATTAGATTCTTTAAACTCTTTGTATACTAATTAACGTTTCTTTATATATATTACTAGTCCAACTGCTAAAACTACCATTCCAAGTACAACAAATGCAAGGTTATCTCCTGTTTGTGGTATTGGATTTGGAGCAATAGAATTGTCCTTAGGTTCTTCGGGCTTTGGTTCTGGAGTGACATCTTTTTTTAGCATTATTGATGGTGTTACATCTGATGTTGCCTTCTTATTTGTACCATCTGTTCCTGTATATTCCACATCAACTTTTTGATTTGTTGGAGTTTCAACATTTATTATTTTTTCATTAAATTTTTCTTTTAATTTTAATTTGTATTTAAAAGATGCTGTCTCTCCTGCCTTTAGTGTAGTTATTTTCCATGTAATACTGTTATTTTTCGTATCAACAGTTGGTGTTACAGTTCCAATATTTGCTTCTTCAAATATTTCAAAATCGTAGTTTTCTACTATATTTAGTGGAAAATAATCTACTACAGTAATATCTTTTATTTCATTCTCAATTACAATACTTACGTCTTGGTAAACGTCCTTTGTTATTGTGTTTTCAACAGATTCATCCAATACATAGTAGAATTTGCCATATGTTGGGCTTTCTTGAGTTCCAAATATTTCTTCGGCTAAATCTTTATATGTTTTTCCAGCCGCTTCTGCAGATGAAGTTCCATCTGGATCTGGTTGATATGTTGAATTTACACCGGTCATAACAGTTATTATGTTTATTCCACTATCTTGAATAGATTTTAATGTTGCTTTTGTATTTTTTGCAGTATTTCCTGAATATGTTAATGATGTTCCAACTGAGTTATTTGGAACTCCATCTGTTAATAATATCAAATATTTGTTTAATGTTGTTTCTGTGCTAAAATGAGCCTTGGCTGTTTGTAAACCGGCATCAATATTTGTTCTGCCACCAGTAGTTTGAATGTTATCTATTGCTGATGTAATTTCATCTATTTTGTTGCTTGGTTCAATTATGAGCTTTGCATCTTCTAATGTTCCTTCTTTTGATATTTCAGAGTTTGAAGAAAAGCTTACAACACCTATTTTTGTACTAGGTTGTTCTTTTAATATTTGTTCTGCCAAAGTTTTTGCAGCTGTAAAAACCGCTTCTTTTCTAGTTTTTCCACTAGTTAAAGTATTATCTGACATACTCTTAGAATCATCTATAACCAAAAACATTTCAGTTGGTTTAGTTTCTTCTTCCTTGCTTTTTAAGTTTTTTACATCAATTTGCAATGTTACTTCTTTCTTTTCATTATCTACAGAAATAAGTTGTTTTATAACCTCTCCATCTCCGCCTAATTTAATTGTACATACATTATCTTTTACTTTCACAAGTGTTACCTCTTCATTTGCAGCTAACACGCTTGTTGCAAGTGTTACAATCATAATTAGTGCAATAATAATTGATACACAAATTTTCTTATTCATATAAAATTCTTCCTTTCCTTTGAATTTCATCGTAAATATTTTAATACTAAATTCCATATTTTTCAACTAATTTTTTGAATATTCTTAAAATATTAATAAATGATCGCACCACCATAGTCATTTACTTCTAATCCTTTAAAATCTACTAATTCCAACTCATATTTTTTCAAATATTCGATTATTTTTTCTTTGCTTTCTAAATTTTCAATATCTCCAAATAAAACAAATTTATTGTCAAATACAAAACTTGCTCCACCAATAAATCCTTTCATATTTGAATATTTTCCATCTTTTTTTAATAATTTTATATTATTTTCTTCTATAAAAGCAGAATTTATTCCATTTCCTTTCAATATTTTATCTATTCCTCTATCTGATGTAATACACGAATTTTTACTCGTTACGCATATTGAACATTTTGTATATCCTTGTTTCACAGTTATGTTAGTACTTATCATTGAATCTGTATATTTGCTTCCAATTATAAAATCTCCAATTTGACAAGCATTGTATGAAACATCATATGGATATGTTCTTCCAACTAAGTTTTTACCAACAATAAATTCTTTTTCCCTTATCGGGGCATTTGGCGCACATATTATTTTATTTTGTAATTTACAATAGAAAATATCACTGTGTCCCGAAATTTCTTCATATACATCGTCAGATAATGGAAGTTTTATCACATCAAAATATCTACTTAAATATTCATATTCTACTTTTCTAACTCTACTATCTATTAATAATTTTTTCATTTTTAATCGCATTCTTTCTTCGATTTAAGAAACCTAACCTTACATTTTTGCAACAATCTCTTGCAACTCTTCTCTTGTAAATACGTATTTCGAATTGCAGAAATTGCACTCTATTTGTATCTTCTCTTCTTCCTTAATAATGTCTTCAAGCTCTTTTTTACCTATTGCAATTAATCCTTTTTCACATTTTTCTCTTGAGCAATTACATTCAAATTTAGGTTCTGTTCTTTCTAACACTTTTAGGTTTTCATCACCCGTAACTATTTTTGCAATCTCTTCTAGAGTCTTATTTTCATCTAACATTTTACTTACAGGTTCTATGTTTTTTATTTGTTCTTCTATTTTAGATATCTCTTCCTCACCAGCATCTGGCATTAGAGAAAGTTTATATCCTCCTGCTGATTTTATTCCATTCTTATCTACTAATACCCCTAAAGCAATTACAGTAGGAGTTTGCTCTGATGTTGCAAAATAATTTGTAAAATCTTCAGCAATCTCACCACTAACAATTGGAGTCATTCCAACATATGGCTTTCCAATTCCAAGGTCTTTAATAATGTAAAGCATTCCTTGTTTTCCAACGGCTCCACCTACATCTAATTTTCCATCTGTTTCTCTTAGTGGTAAGTCAACCTTGCTATTGCCAACATATCCTTTCACATTTCCATTACTGTCTGCAACTGCGGTTAATATTCCTATTGGTCCATTTCCTTTTATTTGATTAGTTATGCTTGCTTCTTCTGTTTTTAATTCATAACCCATTATACTAGTTATTGTAAGCAGTCTTCCTAATGCGGCCGATGCTGTTGGGCTTAAATCATGCAATTTTCTCGCTTTTTCCACTATTTCTCTAGATGATATGCATTTTATGCTTACCTTTCCATTATAAGCTAAGCAATCTATTATTTCGTCTTTCATGTTATTTCTTTCCTCTCTTTTTTATTGATTTATATTAAATTTCTATAGTCTATATTTTAACTCTCATTCTCCTTTAATAAACTTTGATACAAAAAATCCCTCCATATTTTTCGAAGGCAATATTCTTATTGCTTTATTCAAATCTTTGTTCATTCCCTCATTAAAAGCATGAAGCGCTTCTTTTATTTCAATATTTACTGGTAATAATTTTACATTAAAATTATCTAGTGCCCATTGCAGAATTTCCTCATTTTCTTGTTTGTTTAATGTACAAGTAGAATATACTAACGTTCCATTTGGTTTTAATGCATTAAATGCACTCTTGAATAATTTTCTTTGCATTTTTGTTAAATCATTAACAGTTTTTGGTGACCATATTTTATAACTTTGAACATTATATATTGTAAATCTTCCTTCTCCACTACAGGGTGTATCTAGTAAAACTTTATCAAATTGCTCTGGATATAAATCTCCAATTTTTTCGCCTCTTCCATTTATTACATCTACAATTTCTGCTCCTTGACTTTGTACATTGTATTTTAGTCTTTCACATCTTAACTTATCCAATTCATTTGCTAAAATATAACCTTTTCCGTTCATTAAGCATGCTATTTGGGTAGTTTTGCTACCTGGAGCTGCAGTTAAATCAAGTACATTTTCTCCTTCTTTAGGATTTAATACAAGCGGTGGCACCATACTAGATAAACTTTGCAAATAAATATATCCTTTTTGATATATTTCAAGCTTTTGAATGTCTTTTTCATTCGCATTTTTTATAATCAGAGCATCATTATACCATAATACTCTTTCAAATTTAATATTTATTTCTTTAAAATATTTCATCAAACTTTGTATATCATATTTTAGAGTATTTACTCTTAGTGTAGTTAATCTCTTTTCCGCTATTCCCCTAAAAATATTGTCTACCATCCCAGGTGTAAACATTTCATATAAATTATTCACAAATTCCTGAGGTAATCTATTCTTTATTTCTGTAATTCCAGCCATTACTAGTTCCTTTCATAAATATAGTGTAATCTAAAAAATATCATATAATATTTATTTCTGATAATTCTTATTCAAAACTTCTTTAATATTTTAACATATATTCTCTAATTTTTAAAGGTATATAATTAAATACTTTATGTCGATTTCATCTGCTGTTACACAATTTTTTACACTAATTGGTAAATTTGCCTTTTTATTTTGATTATCTTTACATTTTATGTAAAGTGTGGTATACTAAACTTTGTAAACATTCTTGTTTCAAGAAGGTTTGCTCCGATTATACAAATAAAAACTAAAGGAGAAAAAAATGGCAAAATTGAAAGCAACTGGTTATTGTCCTGCCGCCGAAATCGCAGCATTTCCAAAGCTATTTCCTGAGCACGTTTCAAAAAAAGCAGAAGAAGTTATGAAAGTTCTTGGCAAACGTGCCAATTATATGCATTACGCTGGACATGAAGTCAATTGTGGCGGAAGCAATGCATGTTTGATGCTTATGACAACAGATACACTGGCCATGGATGTTGCCCAAACGCTTAAAAAGATGGTTTCTAACGAACCCATACACGATGTCGGGCGGGTCATTCTCGTGCACGATGTGTTGACCCCTAGCTCCATGCCTTGTGTTGCCGTCATTCCTGGTACCGATACATATACCTTTATGGGAAACCAAGATATCAAGGGAATCCAACTCCTTCAGGACGATAAATTCCTGGTTTGGATCAAGAGCAACCTTCGCTTTACGGAGATGTATATCTACCGTAAGCATCAGCTCAAGTAAGGGAATTTCCCTTTTGAGATAAAAAAACGCAGCTGCTAAACACAGTTGCGTTTTTTTATTTAATTTTAAACAAATCATTTGGTTCACATTCTAACAATTTACAAAGTTTTTCTATTGTTTCGAATTTTATCCCAGTAGTTTCATTGTTCATCATATGGCTTATGCTTTGATATCCACCTTCCATATTCTTTATTAACCAATATTTCGTTTTTCCTTTTTCTTTTAATAATTCTTTTATGTTTATATATATCATTTTATTTCCTCCTCGTATAACTATTTTAACACATTAAACAACTTACAAAAAGAACCCTATATTGAAGTATATCAATATGGGTTCGCAGTCTTGGGCAGGTAGTTGGAATCACCGAGCCGCGCCGGGAAATTAGTCCACTGGACTAATTTCTATTTCTCCTTTTCGATTTTCCTATACTAAAAAGCAGAGTCTTATGAGACTCTGTTTTATTTTGCTATGGAGCAGGTAGCGGGAATCGAACCCGCATAGCCAGCTTGGAAGGCTGGAATTCTACCATTGAACTACACCTGCATTTTTGTGTACTTCCTAACGACAGTTATTATAATATCATAGGTTATTATTTTTGTCAATACAAATTTTAAATTTTTTCAAAAATTTTTCTTAATTTTTCTTAATAAAATTTTTGCTAGTAATCTAATATTTATAAACAAATTTAGATTTTCGCCCAAAATCCCCCGTCCCCATTGGGCGAAAAATTTTGAGCGAATTATTAAATATTTTTATGCTCTTGGATGAGCTTTTTTGTATTCATTTTTTATTCCAGGATCTTGGAATTGCATGTATACTTGTGTTGAAGATATGTCAGAGTGTCCAAGCATTGTTTGTATTGCTTTTAGGTCTGCACCATTTTGTAGTAAATGTGTTGCAAAAGAATGTCTTAATACGTGTGGTGTTATATCTTTTTCGATATGAGCTTGTTCTTTATAATATTTTACTATTTTCCAGAAGCCTTGTCTTGTAAGTCTTGTTCCGTTTACGTTAACAAATAGCGCTTCTTCACTTTCATCTCTTATTAAATATGGTCTTGCATCATCTATGTATTCTTTTAATGCTTTTAATGACATAGAGCCTAGAGGGATGTTTCTAGATTTGCTTCTTCCTCTACAAACTACATATCCTTCGTCTAATTTTACATCATCTATGTCTAGAGAAATCATTTCTGTAACTCTCATGCCTGTTGCATAGGCAAATTCAAGCATTGCCTTATCTCTAGTACCTTTTAAATCAACGTCTTTTGGTTGGTCTAATAATAATTCAACTTCTTTTGATGTTAATATATTTGGAGTTCTTTTGTTTATTTTTGGAGACTCAATTGTCATTGTTGGGTCTTTCTTTATTTTTTTAACTCTTATTAAATATTGATAGAATGATCTTATTGAAGCTAAGCTTCTTGAAATTGTAGATTCTTTTTTGTTTTCTTCTCTTAAATATTCCATATATTCTAAGATGGTCTCTTCTGTTACCTTTAGATAGTTTATTTTGTTGTCTGAAACGTATTTTTCATATTGCTCTATGTCTCTTCTGTATGATTGTAGTGTATTATCTGATAATTTTTTATCATCTTTAAGAAAATCTAAAAAAAGTTTAACTTGTTTTTCCATTTGCGCTCCCCTATCCTATTTATTTATCTATGTAACAATTTTCTGAATTTACATAACTAATACATGTTATATCAAAATATTCGGAAATTGTAAATACATTTTGTAAAATTTGTGAAAATATTTTCCAGTTAACAATATTTCAAAAATATACCGCTTAAATTTCCAGAAATATATGTTTCTATCAGCGAAGATATCAATAATAAAATTAGCATTAAAATTGAAAATATTGTATGTTTTAATATCTGCAATTTTATGTTTTCTCGTCTTCTATCTTCCATTATTAATCTGTACAATTTTATTCCACTCACACTAAGTGTGAGTATTGTTGGAATGTAAATTATATTTTGAATAAGCATTGTGGCAATTATAAAAATTATGCCTTTTCCTGTTCCTACAGTTGCCATTACGGAAGAAACTGTATACCCTATGCAATAGCCTTTATATCCAACAACCACATATATTAGTGGAAAACCTATAACAGTAGAACCAAGAAACCACAGTAGCACAGCTATTCCAACATTATTTATTATTGAATTTTTTAATAGTTCCTTTGTTGAAATTTGATAATTTTCTTTTATTGAATTTATAAAATTATTTATATATCCACTTATTTGATTTGCCTGTGTTTCATTTGCATTATTTACAAAAATCACACCTAATGTTAATCCTATAAAAAATATTATGGTTAATATTAGGTATGTTTTTATGTTTTCTTTTATGAATTCTATTATTATATTTTTTAGTCTATTTTGGTTTGTTTGTCTGCGGTTTCCTCTCATGCTATCCTCCTAAGATTATTGTTTATACATAATGTCTATTCAATAATCTTAGAATTAGAACTGTTTTTTATCCGACCGTTACTTTTCCGTAAACTCCGCCACCACCAGCATGAATCTTCATTTTGCCTTCTCTAGAAGCAATTATTTCGTTTGCAACTTTTTCGCCAACCACCGCTTCTATATCGTCTTTTGTTAATTTATGTAAAATTGTCATCTCTGTTCCAAAGCTGTCTAATAGTCTATCTATTGTTTTGTTTCCTACTCCCGGAATGAATGTAAGTGGAACCTGATAAACATATGGTGGTCTGTTTGCAGGACTCTTACTTTTTTCTTTATCTTTTATTAATTCTATTCTATCGAAAACTCCAAATGTTACTTTGTCACTTCCACAGAAAGGACACACTGCAACTGGTTCTTTAGTTTCTATTACTTGATTACAACTATCACAAAAAGTTCTATGATATTTTCCAAGCTTTGGATCTAATCCATAATTGCAAAGTACTTTTCTTCCATCTTCGCCTTTTAAAGCTTTTACAACTTCTTTAAAGCTTATATCATTTACAAGCATTTTGTTGTATTCTCTTGCAATCTTTGGAAGCGAATGTGCATCTGAATTTGTAACAAATGTTTTATCTTCTAATTCTGTTATCATATCTGCTAAATATGTATCAGCACTTAAGCCTAACTCGATTGAAAATATTTTATTAAATTTTTCTTTGAATATATCTTTCATTCTGTCCACACAGTTGCCATAATAACTTTTAAATGGTGTGAAACAATGTGCTGGAATTAATATTCCATTATATTTTTCAACTATATCTATCAGCTCATATCCAGAAACATCAGAACGTTGGGTGCTTAATGTTATATTATGTATATGCCTACTCATTTCTTTAGAAAAGCCCTTAATATCTGATAAATGTGGAAAGAAACATACATTATGTGCTGCTCCGCACTTTCCATTTCTTCCAACCTCAGAAGTTTCAACTTCACTTCCTAATAATATACAAACCTTATCTTTGTATATTATGCCTCCATCTTCAATTTCATATGCTTCACCTGTTTTTAAAAAATTTTCTATATCTTCAATAACATATGGTGATGCACAGTCTATAATTCCAACAATATTAATTCCCTTTCTATCGGCACATTCTTTTGCAATGTTAGCAAAATTTAGGCTTCTAGCTGCCGTGATTTTAATTGGCTTACCATTCTCACTTCTTCCTATGTGTACATGTAAATCTGCAAATACTTCTTCCATTTATATATCCTTTCTTACTATTTAAATATTTTTGATTTAAAAAGAATTATAATTTTGGAAAAACACCAAATTTTAAATAACACTAAAACATAATTATTTTTATGTAATTTAAAATTGCATTTGGCATAACCAAAATTATAATTATTTTCTTAACTTCTTATGTTCATTTAATACAACAAAGTTATAACTACTTTCTTAACTTCTTATGTTTATTTAATACATCACCAGTTATAATTACTTTACCGTTTTATTCTCTAAACCAATCCTCATAAACTTTTGAAGATTGTTCTTTTTCTTCTGGGTCTTCTTTTTTTACCACACTTCTTGTGGCGTCATTTGAAATTCTTGTTGGAGTTACCAATTTGTCTAATGCAACTCCATTTATTCTATTTTGTAAAATATAGTGTATTTTAGGCATTTCTCTTATGTATTCTGCTATGTTTTTATTTTTGTTTTCATCTTGTACAATATGTTCTCTGTATCTATCTAAATGTCTATTAGCCTCTTTTACAGCTGCAGAAATTGTTCCAACCGTTCCTGGTATTATCAAGTCATTTTCATTTGCTAGACTCATACTTTTATAGCCTCCATTCTGTTTACAAAGTCCTTAAATATTTCTAAATATCTATTCTGCTTTCCCTTTAAGTTTCTATATTCAAGCAAAACTAATGCTTCATCAACTTTAAAACCTATTCTTTCTGGTCTATCTAACAGCATACCTCCAAACTGGTCTATTAGCTCTAGTACATCAGCTTCCGGCTCTCTTGGTTCAGAACCAGTATATCTATTTACCTGCTCACAAATTTTGCAAAATCTTTTATCAAATCCTAAAGTTTCTAAATAATCTGCGCCATCTTTTGCATAAGTTCTAATCTTGTTTAAATCTGTAAAATTATCTACTTTCTTACAATTGCACAATAAGCAAGCTGTTATTAGCATATTTTCATCAAAATTCAGTTCTGGAGTATTATCTAAAAACAACTTTAATAGTTCTGTTTTAAATACAACAGAATTATCAAAATAAACATTACCCCTCTTGTTTAGGTAATACATTATCTCCATTTTCTTTATCCAGTCTTTTTCCGATAATATGTAATCTGCAAAAGTTTGGTTTTCCATATCTTAACCTCGTCTCTTTCATAAGGTACAAAACCTAAGTTGAATAAATTATTCTTTAATTTATAACCTATAAATCAGATTATTTTGTTTATATTTAAATAGATTATATGATATCTTCACAGTATTTTCAATAAAGATACATAAATGTAATTCTATTGTAATATTATTGTAACTTTAGCATAATTTCATTCACCATTTTTATAGTTTCTTCTTTATTTTCATTGTTTATTACTGTATCACAATTCTTTGTAAAAAACTCATCATTTGGTTGGCTGTTTAACCTTTGTAATGCCTTTTCTTTTGATAGTTTATCCCTTTCACAAATTCTTTTTATTTTTTCTGTTTTGGGTGCAATTACGCCTATTGTATAATCGCACAGTTTATCTAATTTACTTTCAAATAGTAAAGGAACGTCTAATATTATGTATTGGTAATCTAAATTTTGATTAGCTTCTAATTCTTTTTTTATTTCTTCTACAACATATTCAAATGTTAAACCATCCAACTTTTCTTTTTCTGCTCTATTTAAAAATACAATGTCTGCAAGTTTTTTTCTATCTAATTCATTATTTTTTATAACATCATTACCAAAGGCTTGTCTAATTGCCTGTAAATATTCTCCATTGTTCTTTGTCATTTCTTTTGCAATTTTATCAGCATTTATTATTTTTGCTTCATAATTTTTACTTATTAATTTTGAAATAGTAGATTTTCCACTACCAGAATTTCCTGTTATTCCAATTATTTTCATTTTTAATCATATTCCTCTCTTTTGGCTACAAATCAATAAAAAGAAATTTAAGAAACTAATACACTTTGTATATAGCCACTTTTCAAATGCGCATATTCTACTTTTTCTTCTAATTTGTTATTATCATGTTGTTAGTAAAGTCTAAATTAGCCTTTGATTCATATTCGTATCCAAGCGTATATACATCTGTTGCAAATATGTCTATATCAAGCATTTCCGCTAATTGTTTATTTTTATTTTGGTCTACAAATTTCTTTACAGATGTAACCATATTTATTTTCGGATTCCTATTTGCAATCTCCGAAATTAACATTCTTCCTTTCGGATTAAATCCTAAAATTCTTGCATATGGTATTGTTTTTTTAGACATATCCATCATTTTTTTATTTATTCCAAGTAGTGCACACACTAAAATTCGTTGTATTCTAGTTTGTGTATATCTTTTAGACTTTATTGCTGTTATTAAATCTGTTAGATTATTGCAATTTGATGCAGCACTTTTAATTGTATTTTCGAGTCCTTCTGAAACATCTGGTAAATCTGCTATCTGTGCAACTGTCATTTTTCTTAAAGTATATATTATCTCTTTTTCATACTTACTTAGGCTTAATATTACTTCCCCCTTTTTAACCTGTTGTCCTAGAATTTGGTAAGTACTGTTTGGAACAACCTTACGTAAATCAGCATATTGCTTTCTTTTCATAATATCTCTAATTCCATTTGCACTTGCAAAACCATCCACAATTCTATTTTCATTGTAGTATACCTTTTGTCTCTTTATCATTATTGGTTCTAAATGGCTCTTTTGAGTTTTTAACGCTTTTAAATATTCTATAGCTAAAATATTGTTTGGGCTTCCTAATACATTTGCATACCTCTTAATGTCATTTAAATACATCATTAGGGCATTTTCTCTTGCCATTGGATACGATATACCTTTTTTTAGTTCATGGCTTAATATATTCGTATAACCTCTTGGCTCATTATATAAAACATTAGCAATATTATTTAAGGTGGCTAAATCATCAGCTTCTGCACCAAAAGCAAAACTATCAACAATTTTCAAACTATCCAAAATTTTAATAGCTCCATTTGCAAAATTTTCCGCACTAGAAACACTGTATAAAGTTGGAAGTTCTATTACAAGGTCAGCCCCGCCACAAATTGCCATATAAGCTTTAGCCCACTTATTTACAATTGAGGTTTCTCCCCTTTGTGTAAAATTTCCAGATATAACAGCCACACAAAAATCTGCTTCTGCTTCTTGCTTTGCCTTTTGTAAATGATAATAATGTCCATTATGAAATGGATTATATTCTGCAATTATTCCAACTGTTTTAGCCATAAAACACATCCCCTTTTTATATCAATTTTGTAGTTATTTTTTACGAAACATGAATGTTTCTAACTAATTTTCCCTATTTATTGCACTTTAAAATATTTATTGATATAATATCATAAATTAAAAATATTTACAATTAAATGAGAAAGGAATACAATTTTTTGTAAGAATAAATTGTATGGTAAATAATATGGACGAAGTAACAATTTATACAGATGGTGCATGCTCTGGAAATCCAGGTCCTGGAGGCTGGGGAGCAATATTAATGCTTGGAGAAAATAGAAAAGAAATTTCTGGTGGTTCAGAGAATACTACCAATAATATAATGGAATTAACAGCAGTAATAGAAGCTCTTAAAATTTTAAAACGACCTTGCAAAGTCAATATTTATAGTGACAGTGCATATGTAGTAAATGCTTTTTTGCAAAAGTGGATTTATGGTTGGATAAAAAAAGGCTGGAAAACTGCCGGTGGCGATCCTGTAAAAAATAAAGAATTGTGGCAAGAATTATATTCTTTGACCAAAACACATGACGTAACTTTCAACAAGGTAAAAGGACACGCAGACAATGAATTTAATAATAGATGCGACGAAATGGCAGTAGCAGAAAGTAAAAAGTTTACCCGAATATAGGTAAACTTTTTTAAGTTTAATGTGCATTTTTTAAGAATTTTGATGTGTATTTTTTAAGAAATTTGGTGTGCATTTTTTAATTTTCGCATTAAAAATAGAAATATTGCATATTACAAATATTTCTACCTCTACTTTTATATTTTTTCTACTATTTCATTTTTATTTTTATAAATACTATTTGCTGGGACTACTCCTCTTACAGATGAAAGCGGATATATGTTTGTATTTTTTCCAATTACAGTACCAGGGTTTAATACACTCCCGCAGCCAACTTCTACGTTGTCTCCAAGCATTGCGCCTATTTTCTTTATTCCTGTTTCTATTTTTTCTGTTCCATTTTTTATTACTATTAATTTTTTATCGGACTTTACATTTGATGTTATTGAGCCAGCTCCCATATGAGATTTATATCCCAATATTGAATCTCCCACATAATTGTAATGAGGAACTTGTACTTTATTGAATAATATAACATTTTTTAACTCTGTAGAATTTCCAACAACAGCTCCCTCTCCAACAATTGCTTTACCACGAATAAAAGCACAGTGTCTAACTTCTGCATCTTTACAAATTATTGCTGGTCCATGTATATAAGCACTTTCAAATACTGTTGCAGTTTTGTGTACCCATACATCATCACCAATTTTATTATACTCGTCTGTTGGTAATGTTGCTCCTAATTCTAAAATAAAATCATTTATATGAGCTAACACTTCCCATGGGTATGTATATTTTGATAATAAGTCCTTAGCTATTGTTTCATCAAGATTATATAATTCCGTTATTTTACAATTTTCCATAATTGACTTTCCTTCCTTTTTACTAAATTTTAAACTTTTTAATTTCAGGTATATAAGATTTCAAAAGATTATAGTGCATACACATTTTATTGTATGCACTTATTTTTTCAGTAAAATAATAAATTTATATTTTAATTTTAAAAAAACTATTTATTTTTCCAATAATTATTATATAGTTCTCTTGAAGTCTCTGGGCTATCATTTCCAGTTTTATTTTTTACTGGAGCAAAGTCTTTCTCTCTTCTTCCTCTCAAAATTGATATATCATCAAAGAAATTAAATGCATCAAATATAAAAGCTTCAAATTTATAAGCATTAGGTTCTGTAACTTCTATAAATTCTTCATCATCATTCATATAGTTAGACTTTTTCTCTGCTACATGGTATGGTAAATGTATTTTAGACACTTTATCAAGTGCATCTATGCTAAATAAGTTACACATTATGTGTGCTTCTCCATATAGCAATTCACCATCTTCATCTACTTCTTCTGCCATTTTTTCTGGTAATTCACTGTATTCTATAACAGATGGAACTCCATTTATCTTACAAAATACCCCTACCTTTTCCTTTGGACTTGCTTTTGCAACAGATTTTGAGGCAGCCTCATGTTTTTCATCTATTGTAAGACCAACTAAAATTGGATCAACCATGTTCAAAATTGTATTATCAACAGAACCGATAAATATCCACTTAATGCCTTTTTGTTTCATTTCTTCAATTATTCCATTCTTAGCCATTGCACCATATATACAGCCATTTCCATCTGCAGCTTCTTTAATAGAATAATCTTTATCTATTATTAAATCACCATTTCTTTTTAATAATGGTAAGTTTCCTTGCATAAAGAATTTTACATTTTGCTTTGGATATCCAAAATAATTGTGTTCTTCAAAAAACTTTACAGTTTCTGCATTGTTTTCTGTACTTGTCATTATGTACCATGGTAAAATGATTCCATATTTTTTGTTAGCTCTTTCTAGATTTTCGGCTAATATTTGGAACAAATATTTAGGTTCAGGTAAAACATCTATTAAAAATGTTCCTTTAGGTCCTTTGTGTCCAAGTCTAGTTCCTTGACCTCCTGCCATTGTAACAACAGCGTATTGGTTATTTTTTATTACATCTTCTCCAAGCTTTGTATATTTTTCTTGGGCTTCATCAGACAACTTATATTCATCAACATATTTAATGTGTGTAATCTTTTTTTCAGATATTTCTGGTTCTGTTTTTGTTTCAGCATAGAGTTTATTTAATTGTTCAAAATTTAAGTTTATAATTTTTTCTGCTAATTTTATTTGTTTATCTTCACTTAACTTTTTAAAAAATTTTAATACATTCTCTTGCTTATTTACTTTTAATAATTCTTCTGCTTTTAATATTTTCTCTTTATTGTCCATTTTCTATTGTGCATTGTAAAACTGCAATGCTCTCCTTTCTTGATTGCTCATTATATAATATCCATTTGAGCACAATTCGTGTATATAATATCACAATAGACTTTTTTGTGCAATAGTTTTTTTAAGCCACATTTCGCTCTAAGCGCCTTATTTTCTCATCAGAAAATAAGTTAAAATTTTATTGTTTAATTTTTATTTTGACTATTGTTTTTTTCTTGCCAATTTTTACCGTCTACAACTCTTGCTACCATCATTGATGCAACCGAATCTCCAACTGAATTTAACACAGTTGCAGGTGCGTCTATTATTGTTGCAACCATTGTAAGTATTGGTAGTGCTGCTACTGGGTAGCCCATCATAGATAAAATCATCATTTCAGATATTGTTCCACCACCTATTGGCACTGCAGTAACTAATAAGTTAGCAATTAATGCTACAATCATAACCTGCCATATGCTTGCACTAGTTCCAAACAAACATACTAAAAACATTATCTTAAAGACTGACCCGATTATTGAACCATCTTTATGAAAACTTGTTCCAAGAGGTACCGTTGTTTCAGCAATGTCTCCAGAAACTCCTATTCTTTTTGCAGCCTCTGTATTTGATGGAATTGCAGCAGCTGACGAACATGTTGCTAAGGCTACAACTGTTGGTGATACAATGTTTTTCCACATTGCTACTACGCCTTTCTTTCCTCCTGCTATAAATGCATATAAAGAATAAGCAACCACATAATAAACAATAGATACTAATGTATATATTGCAAAAGTTTTAGCATATCCTAGTGCAATTTGACCACCAAATGTTCCAACTAGCACTGCAAAATAACAGCCCAATCCTATTGGCGAATAGTACGATATTAATTGTACAAATTTCAACATAACAGTGTATGCTGATTCTAGAACTTCTTCGAGTGGTTCTCCTTTTTCACCAGCCATTTTTATGGCTATTCCGAATAAAATTGAAAATACAACAATTGCAATTATATTTTCCTTTGATAATAGTTTGTTAAAATCACTAACTGTAAGTACATTTACAGTTCTCTCTAAAATATTTAAATCTTCCGTTTCCGTGGTTTCCGCCATTCCACTTTGAACTTCCAACTCGGCTCTTATTTTTGCTCCATCATCCGTATTTACTAGTTTAAATGAATACGTTGATAAAACTCCAACAAGAACAGAAACTAACGACATTACTATAAATACACAGAAAATAGTAATCATTATTTTTCCTAATCTTTTTGGTTGTTTAATTTTTGCAATTGATGTTGTGATACTTAAGAATATAAGCGGAACTATTACTACAAATAGTAAATTTAGGAAGATATCCCCAAAGGGCTTTAAGACAGCTGTTTTTTCTTTAAATGCTATCCCCACAATAGCGCCAATTATTATCGCAGCCAAAAGTATAATAACTGACTTGTACGTTTTTAAAAATTTTTTCATAATACTTTCTCCTTAAAAAAGAAGCGTTATTAAGGAAATATAATTATATCTCCTAATTCGTAGATTATTATATAACTGTTACATTAATATTGCAAGGGGTTTGAAAATATTCGTATCTATTACCGTAAAATGAACCTCTATTAATCATTGATTACACAGCTATTACAAATTACATTTATATATATTCATTAAATATCATTTGTAGCATATTATTAAATATGAAAATTTTAAAAGTTATTAGATTTAATTATAAAATTATTTTAAGTTTTGTAGCTATGGTTTCTCTGTTTTCATTTTTATTTAGCTTTTCATTTGCTAAAAGTGATGATGAAATTGAGTTACCTATTATAATGTACCATAGTCTGTTAAAATCTCAAAAAAGTACTTACATTGTTCACCCAAACATTTTTGAAGAGGACTTGAAATACATTCAAAGCAAAGGTTATTCTACAATCACAATGACCGAGCTAATAAACTATGTTTATAATGATGCTCCGCTTCCTGAAAATCCTATCATCATTACTTTTGACGATGGTTATTATAATAATTTAAGCTATGCAGTTCCACTTCTTCACAAATATAACATGAAAGCTGTAATTTCAATTGTTGGAGAATATTCCGATAGATACACAGAGTCAGATGAGGCCAACCCTAATTATGGTTATTTACGTTGGAAAGATATAAATGAATTAATTACTGATGGCTGTATTGAATTTCAAAACCATACATATAATTTGCATTCTATGAATAATGGCAGAAACGGTTGCAAAAAAACGTCTTCTGAAAGTGCTGAGCACTATTCTAATTTTTTAAGCAATGACTTAAATAAGCTACAAGAAGAATTTAGAAATAATTGCAATGGGTATCAACCAAATACATTCACATATCCGTTTGGAGCAGTCTCTAAAGAATCAAATTCAATTGTGAAAGACCTTGGATTTAAAGCAAGCCTATCATGCACAAGTGGTATAAACATAATAACAAAAGACCCTAATTGTTTATATCTTCTAAAAAGAAACAACAGAGTCCCAGAAATTAGTACAGAACAATTTTTTATGAAATTATTACATTAAAAAATCTGCCTAGTAAAATTTAACACTTTACTAGGTAGATTTTAATTCATTCTTTCGCCTTGTTAAAAACTTCTTGAAGAGCCTCCTCCGCCAGAAGAACCTCCACCTCCAAAGGATCCACCTGAAGAACCTGATGAGAAACCTCCACCACCATAGCCTCCGCCAAAGTACCCGCCCCTTCCGGAACCTAGCGTTATAAGAAATAGCAGTCCGCTAATCATAAATATCATTAATAAAATATCACTATCTAAAAACATAAACATTATAAAGCTTAAGATAGATGAAATAGCTGAAATCCATCTTATAATTTTTTTGGTATGTCTACTAAACAGAGAAACTAAAGAGCATGGTATAATGGAAAATGCAAATATAGTTGCTAATTTGTCATATTTATCTGTTTGGTTACCTTTGACTGCCTCCACACTTCCATTGATAGTAACATTATATTCATTTTTCACTTCTTCTAAAACAGCATTATACCCATTTTTTATTCCATCTTGCCAATTATCATCTTTAAAATATGGAACCATATAATCATCTTGTATTCTTCCAGTCTTTCCATCGGTTAATGTTCCTTCTAATCCATACCCTACTTCTATTCTGCATTTTCTGTCTTGAATAGAAAGCAGTATCAAAACACCATTATTTTTCTTACTGTCTCCTATTCCATATTGTCTAAACAACTTATTGGCATAATCTTCTATAGCATCACCATCAAGACTATTTACAGTCACTACCACAATTTGTGCTCCTGTTTGTGAATACAAAGATTTATTTGTTGATATAATATAATTTTTCAAACTGTTATCTAATACTCCTGCTGAGTCATTCACATAAAAATCACTTGTTTGACTAACAACAGCTCTTGATTTATTAAAAATAGCTAAACAAACTACTATAAAAATTAAGCATCCTATTAAAAATTTTCTTTTTCCCATACTAATTAATAAATTAGAAGTTATTTCATTTTCACATTAAATAACTCCTAATTTTTTCTCCTTTTATTATTCTTATTCAAAAGATACATTTGGTACATCTTTGCTTGATTCACTTGCTTCAAAATATGTTGCAGTATCAAATCCAAACATTCCAGCTAATATGCTATTAGGAAATTGTTTTATAGATAAATTATAAGTTTTAACGGCATCATTATAATCTCTTCTTGCAACAGCAATTCTGTTTTCTGTTCCACTTAACTCATCAGAAAGTTGTGTAAAGTTTGTTGATGCTTTTAAGTCTGGATAATTTTCTACAACCACCAATAAATTAGATAATGCTTTTGAAATTTCATTATTGGCCTCTATTTTTTCATCTGTAGATGATGAATTTAAATATTTAGTTCTAGCATTTGTTACCTGCTCTATAGCAGCAGTTTCATGGCTTGTATAACCTTTTACTGTATTTACTAAGTTAGGAATTAAATCAGCTCTTCTTTGCAATGTTACATCCAAATTAGAGTATGCCGTATCTACAGCCTCTCTCTTTGAAACCATTCCATTATAGCTTCCAATTAATAAGCCTCCTAATAATAAAACAATAACAATAATTACAATTAAAGATTTCTTCATATAGTTTTCTCCTTTTTTCGTTTTTATTATTATATACTTTAAAAATTTATATTGCAATATTTTTTAAAAATTTATTATTCCTAAATGTTCTAATAATATTTTTATTCCTAATAAAATCAATATTACTCCGCCCATTATTTCAGCTTTTTTCTCATATTTATTACCAAATCGGTTTCCAATTTTTACTCCTATTACAGAAATTATAAATGTTATCAACCCTATTGTTATAACAGGCATTACTATGTGTATTTTCAAACATGCAAAAGTAATTCCAATAGCCAATGCATCAATACTAGTCGCTATTGATAAAACTAGCATTGTTTTCACATCTACATTGTCATTCCTATTTTCACTTTCCTTATCAAAAGCTTCTTTTACCATATTTATTCCAATTCCAACTAATAAAATAAAAGCAACCCAGTGGTCCATATTTGTTATAAATCTTTCAAACGTAGTCCCTAAAAAATAACCTATAACTGGCATTACAGCTTGAAATATTCCAAAATACAAGCCTATAATTACAGCCTTTTTCCAGTTCATTTTTTTCATTGCTAATCCTTTACAAACAGAAACTGCGAATGCATCCATTGCAAGTCCTATACTAATTAATAAAATTTCTATTGCGCCCATATTATTTTTTCTTTCCTCCTAAGTTAATATTATATATTCTTGCAAAGCACAAACTATTACTGCCCATTTTAGTAAACAGTAATAGTTCTAGTATAACACATTTATTTACAACAATAAAGTTTATTCGTAATCTAAATTATATATTTCTTCTATCTTTTGTCGTATATTTGTTCTTCTCTTTTGAATTCTCATCTTTGAAATGTTAAATTCTTGCCAGCTTAATGTTTTTTCATTTTTCTTTATATTTATTAAGATATTCTCAATTGCTGTTTCTTCTTTTAAATCTATATTCTGGTCTTGTAGTTTATCCTCCAATATAATATAACTATCTTCACTTGCAATATTTGATAAGTAATTATAGTCAATTGATCTAATGCTCTCTCTTGTAAGATTTCTGCTTACAATTATGTTTTCAATATTCATAAGGTTTGCCACACAATAAGCTCCAATACAAATACCAAAGCACCACTTCATAAAATCAAACTTATCATCAAGAATATATTTTACGATTGGAATAAATGCAATTATTTCGGTAATTAATATGATATAAACGAACATTCTTAAATATGTTAAACCATATTCCATCTCATACATATGCATTCTGTACATTGACGATATTGCAATTATGATAGTAAACACTACTAACATAAGATTTAGTATTTTTATGTTTTTTTCTTTTTTAGCATTATATCTATTTGATATTAATATTACTGCCAAATTTATAAAAGATACAAACATCAATTGGAAGAATCCGCTTCTTGCATAATTTGCGTAATCAAATGAATTTTGAATATTTATTTTAGCAAATAATGACTGTATTTGTATAAAACAGAATACCAAGTATACAATATTTAATGTTGCTAAAAGCATTTTTATTGTAAAAGTATCTTTTACTTCTACTTCTCGTTTATATTCATCTTCTTCAAATTCATCTTGAACTTTCAGAATAAAGCTTAAGAATAAGAAGTATACCATTACCATAATTACTATTCTCAAAATTAGATTAAATATATTTGCTGTATTAATATGCGTAAATATACGCCCTATTCCAGAAAATAGATTTGCAAATATTGAATCGGCTGATGATAACAATATTAATACGATTCCAACTACAACACAAACAATTAATACTGACTTAGCAATTTTCTTAAAATTTACAGTTTTCTTTTTTACAGATAAATGTTCATTTACAATTTCTTTACTTAATTTTAATCCATCTTGCCATTCTCCTACAGTATCTGTAAATAATAGCCCTGTTTTATATAAATAATTAGTTAAAGTACCTTTTTGATTAGTTAAAATTACATACATTATAAAATTTAAAGCAAATATTACAAATATATTTGCAACATAAAATGTTCTATTAGCAAATACAAAATAGGTACTACTTAGCAATACTATTGGAACCATAAGCCATAAGCCAGCCTTGTTTTGTATCTTTTCCTTTTTATTAAGCACAAATAAAATAATTCCATTGCATACAATTTCAAATATTAGCATTGAAATTCCAATTTGCTTACCATAAAATAAAATTGACTGTATAATCGATAATATTAAACTTCCTATAATCTCCATAATTTCTACTACTCCTTTAATTTGATTGGTAAAGAATTAAATTTTGGCCAGGAAAATAAAATTTAAAAGGCAAGGGCGCATACTTTGTGTATATAACCGCGTTTTAAATGAAATTTGACGTAGCCAAAATTATAATTATTTGCCAATATTCTTTTCATAATCCAATATATCTCCCGGCTTGCAATCCAATACCTCGCAAATTTTCTCTAATGTTGAGAATCTTATTGCTTTTGCTTTATTTGTTTTTAATATAGATAAATTAGCAGGTGTTATTCCAACTTTTTCTGCTAGTTCACCGGAGGACATTTTTCTTTTTGCAAGCATTACATCTACATTAACAATAATCGGCATATCTCTTCTTCCCTCCATTATATAGTAAAATCATTTTCTTCTTTATACTCAATTGCCTTCTTATATATTTCATTAAGTATTTTTATTCCAATCCCAGCAACAACAAAAATTATTGCTAAAATTGTTAAAGAAAACAGTATATAGTATATAAATTCTTGAAAATATTTTGTTATTGTTGCTATAACAAATACTACTGTAATAAAATATATAGTGCTTATCACAAAACAATTTATGCTTACAGTATTCAGTCTCTTTACATTATCTTCACAAAATAATTCATTATCTTTTAAATGTTGAAAGATTTTTATAAATTGATAAATAATAAAAAGTGCAATAATTCCAGTAGCTATAATCATTATAAATAGGATAAGACTTGACACACTTTTTTCTATATTTTCCATACCTACTAGCTCAACAATAGATTTTATAATTGTTTCGATTACTAGTAAATCAACCAAACTGATTATAGTAAATAACACTTTTAATCCAACTATAACTTTAGATGATAAACTTTTTTCTCCTAAAATTTTCATATTAACACTTTCCTTTCATTTTACATGTTTTATATGAGTTACTCATTTCCTTGTTCGGCATCAGTATACATTATATATTCTTGTTTGTCAATACTTTTTTATTGTTTTTCAATAATTATTTTGTTTTATAATAAGCACATATATATTTTATATGTGCTATTTTTTTATTCTACTCTATTAAATTATTTTTATCAATTTAAAACCAGTATAATCACAACTTACCATTTTATAATTTACATTATTATAGATTCCATCAAAAACATTTATATGACTTTTGCCATGTAAGTGACCATATAAGCAATATTTAACATTATATTTTTCTAATATTTTCGTAAATTCGTTATTCTTTAGGTCTTTTAATAATGGTGGATAGTGCATGCATACTATTATAGGCTTATCTTCACCATACTTTCGAATTCCATCTATTATAGAATTTTCTAGTCTTAATAGTTCTCTATCTTTTATCTTTTTATCGTCAATATTTTCTGAAACCAAATTCCAGCCTCTAGTTCCTGCAATTATATAGTTTTCAAATTCATAACTATTATTATATATAAAATCTATATTATTAAATTCTTTTTCTTTTAAAAATTCTCTCATTCTCTTCAATGTAGTCCACCAAAGGTCGTGGTTTCCTTTTAACAAAAGCTTTTTCCCAGGCAAATTATTTATAAATTGGAAATCTTTATATGTGTTTTCTAATTTCATTTCCCATGAAAAATCACCTGTCAACAACACTAAGTCTTCTTCCTTTACATTTGTTCGCCAATCTTGACTTATTTTTTCTTCATAATTATTCCACCCAAATATATCCATCGGTTTATTGGTGTTAAATGAGAGATGCAAATCTGATATTGCATATATCGACATCTTTATTTCCCCTAACTAAGAGTTAAATTTGGTATAGCATTTAACTCAAGATTTGATTTATTTCCCGACATAAATTCATAATACCCTGCAGATGCAATCATAGCACCATTGTCTGTACATAATTTTAACTCTGGATAATAAATATCTATGTTTTTTTCCAATGCTAAATCATCGAATTTTTTTCGTATATAAGTATTAGCAGAAACCCCACCTGCCAAAACTATTTTGTTTACATTTGTTATTTTCACGGCCTCTTCTGCATGATTAACTAATATCTCTGCAACCGTTTTTTCAAAGCTTGCTGCTAGATCAGCCTTATTAATATCAGGTTTATTATGATTTAAGTTTATAACTGCTGTTTTTATTCCACTAAAACTAAAATTCAAACTATCAAAATGCGTTTTGGGTAAATTAATATTTGCTTGTCCTTGTTTTGCTAACTTGTCTATTTTGGGTCCTCCCGGATAACCTAAACCAATTACTCTAGCTACTTTATCAAAAGCCTCGCCAACAGCGTCGTCTTTTGTTTTCCCAAGCACTTCAAATGTATTATAGTCTTTTACTAATATTATTTGTGTATTTCCACCAGACATCATCATACATAGAAAAGGTGGTTCTAATTCTTCATGTGTAATATAATTAGCTGCTATATGTCCTTTTATATGGTTTACTGCAACTAGTGGTTTATTTAGAGCATAACTAAGTGCTTTTGCATATGATACACCAACTAGTAAAGCTCCCACAAGTCCTGGTCCGTATGTACAAGCAACTGCATCAATATCATTAATATTAATGTTAGCATCTTCAATTGCTTTTTTCATTACATTTGAAATTGCTTCCACATGGTTTCTTGAAGCAATCTCGGGTACAACACCACCAAATTTTTCATGTATGCTTATTTGCGTATCTATAACATTAGACAAAATTTTTCTTCCATTTTTTACTATTGATACTGATGTTTCATCACAACTTGATTCAATTCCGCATTATTAATATGTCTTTCATTTTTCTTCACTTTCTATTTCTATAATTTAAAAATTCCAAATAAAGCTGATACCATCGAATAAATTCCTGTTGATACAATATTTATTACTGGACTTATTATATAACTTATTAGATTTGTTACCCATAATACTATAAACACAATATAAAATATTTGTGCATTATTTTCAAACCATGTTTTTGCATTATATGGTAAAAAATGCATTAAAATTTTCGAACCATCTAATGGTGGTAGTGGTATTAAGTTAAATACTCCCAATCCAATATTCACACTAATAGCCATCTGTAATGTTAAACCAATCAACATTCCTGTTGTTGATAGTATGAAAGTAGGTGTAAATGTAGTTATTGCAAATAATATTATTGTTAGTACAATTGCAATTATTAAATTCATCACAGGTCCTGCAAGAGCAACTAGTGCTTCTTGTGCAGACATTGATCTTTTTCTATTAAAATTAGCAGGATTTATCTCTACTGGCTTTCCCCATCCAAAGTGTGCAAATATTAGCATAAAGAAACCTACTGGATCAATATGCGATAATGGGTTTAAGTTTAATCTCCCTTGTCTTCTCGGAGTATCATCACCCAATTTGTCGGCAACAAAAGCGTGAGCAAATTCATGAAATGTTATTGCTACAATTACTCCTGGCAAAGTAAGTAGTAGAGCTAATAGTTCCATAGGATTTTGTATATACTGGACTACTGTGCTTACTGTAAATATTGCAATTATTATATATAATATTCTTTTATCTATATTAAACATATTATCAACCTTTCAATTTTTATGTTTATATTATATACTAGAAAAATGAATATGTAAATATTTTTTTACTTTTATGTTACTCTTATGCACATTTCAAAATGGTTATATCTCTTCATTTTAACTTTACAATGTACATTTACTGCGTAACTCTTTTGCATGTGATAATGATATATCTGTTATCTCTCCAGATGCAATTCTTGCTACTTCTCTAATAGTTTCATCTTCATTCATTAATTTTACTTTTGTATTTGTTTTATTATCTTGTACTTCTTTATAAATGTAATAATTATAATCCCCTTGAGCTGCAATAGTAGCCAAATGCGTTACTATTATAACTTGGTGTTTTTGCACTATCTTTTTTAATTTGTTTCCAACCGAATTTGCTGCTTTTCCGCTAATTCCAGTATCAATTTCATCAAATATTAAAACAGGAACTTCATCGATATCTGATAATACTGTTTTTATAGCTAACATTATTCTTGACATTTCTCCACCAGAAGCAATTTTATTTAGCTTTTTCTCTTCTTCTCCTAAGTTGGTAGTAATTACAAATTCAACATGACTCTTCCCATTTGGTGAAAATTCTTTATCTTCAATTATTTTTGCATTAAACCTTGCATTTTTCATTTCTAATTGAGCAAGTTCTTGGTTTATTTTATCATTTAATATTACAGAATTTGATTTTCTTAATTCTGTTATTTCTTCACATAATTTTTCCATTTCAATTGTTATTTTATCTATTTTTTCCTTTGTCTTTCTATTTTCCTCATCAAGATTTTCTATTCTATCAATTTCATTTTCTAATTTTTCTTTATATTCTATTATCTCATCTATTGTATTACCATATTTTCTTTTTAATGAATATATTTCATCCAATCTTTCTTCTATTTCGTTTCTTTCTTCTTCATCAAAATATACATCTTCTTTCATTGACGAAATATCTCTTGCTACCTCTTGAACCTCATAATAAATGTTTTTCATTTCTACTAATTTTTCACCATACTTACTATTTACATCTTCTATCTTTTCAAGCGCTCTTATAGAATCATTTATAACATCTATTATAGTTCCTTCTAGATTATTACTAACATTGTTCAAAGATTCAGCAACTTTCTCTGAGCTCATTATTATTTTTCTTTTTTCTTCAAGTTGTTCATCTTCTCCTCGCTTTAAATTTGCTGATTTTATTTCTTTGTATTGATACTCTAATAAATCTAATTTTCTTTGTTTTTCTATCTCATCACCATAATTGTTTTTTAATTTTTTATTTAGTTCTACATATTCATTATATAACTCGCAATACTTTTCATGTATCTTAAACATTTTTTCACCAACAAATTTATCTAGGTATCTAGTATGAAATTCGGTATCCATAAGAGTCTGATTATCGTACTGGCCATGAATATCAATTATATTTTTCATAAAGTTTTTTAATTCGCTTACAGGCACTAGTCTTCCGTTTATTTTGCATATATTTTTTCCAGCTGTATTTATTTCCCTTGATACAACAACATTTCCATCAATTGAATTTGGATTTTCTGGTAAATATAACGCAAGCTCAACAAAAGACATACTTTGTCCTCTTCTTATCATATCTTTAGAGAATCTTCCTCCAGCAATTATTCCTAAAGAATCTACTATTAATGTTTTTCCTGCTCCAGTCTCACCGGTTAAAACATTTAAACCTTTATTTAAATCTATTACTATATCATCAATTATTCCTATATTTTTTATATGCAATGTAGTAATCATATCCATCAGCCTCCAAATTTTTGTTCGTATATATACTACATTTTATTTTTGATTTTGTCAACACTTTTTACAAATTTTTGTTCGCGATTTATCGACATTTTTTTAGTGGCCCTACGGGTGAATCTACCCGCGTCGGTCAAAGCGTCCACTGGACGCTTTTTCCCCTCCTTTTCGATTCCCGTTTAATTATTTTTCTTTCAAAAAAAATAAGCTATTAAAGTAATAGCTTTTTTGTGGTGACCCCTACGGGAATCGAACCCATGATTCGGCCTTGAGAGGGCCGCGTCTTAACCGCTTGACCAAGGGGCCATTAAAAATTACCTATTTAATATATCATTTTTCATAAATTAAGTCAACTAGTTCGGGCTAATTTTTATGAATAATTTTTGTTTTCTTGCCAGATATTTTTATATAAGTAATTTTATTTTTTTATTTATATACACATTTCCAGTATTTCTTTTAGTCTTTCATCTTGTTTTGTTAAATATAAATATCCAATTAAAGCCTCAAATGCTGTTGCATAGCTATATTCTTCTACTGTAGCATTTTTAGGCACATGATGATTTTCTGCATTTCTACCTCTTCTAACTATATCTTTTTCATCGTCAGTCAATTTATCTTCAATTTTATGTAATATTTTTACTTGAGCATCAGCTTTAACATATTTTATTGCCTCTATATGTAACATATGTGGTTTTAGTTTTGTAGTATTAGTTAAGTGTGTTCTAACTAACAATTCAAACACACTATCGCCAACATATGCCCATGTTAATGGAGATAACGTATTAACTTCTGCAATTTCTCTTTTTCTTTCTATTAATTCTATCACTTTTTCCTCCATTTACTCTGCCATTTCCAATGTAATTCTGCCTAAATTTCCACTTCTAAAGTCATCTAATATTATTCTTGAAACCTTGTCCAAATCTATATCATTTCCTTTAGCTACAGCCCCTCTTTTTTCTCCTATATAGTTCATTATTTCAACTATTTTTTCATTTTCTTCTAGTTCAGCATTTGTACTAATTTTGTCAATTATATTTGGATTTAAACTATATCTTCCTATTAAGTTGTCTTTATATTTTTCAATTAAAAATTTAACAAGATTATAGGCAATTTCAACTTCATCTATCACATCACTTTTTATAGTTCCTGTGTAAGCTAAATTTAAAGCTGTTTGTTCATTTGATATTTTAGGCCACAGCACCCCTGGTGTATCTAATAACTCTATATTATTCGCAAGGCGTATCCACTGTTTATTTTTAGTAACTCCCGGCTTATTTCCAACTTTCATTGCAGTTTTACTAGACACCTTATTTATAAACGAGGACTTTCCAACATTTGGAATTCCTATTATCATTACACGAGCAATTTTATTTCTACCTTTCTGTTGTGCAATTTTTCTCTCTTCTATCATCATTTCATTAATTTTGCCTACAACACTATTTGTCCCCATTCCATTATTAGAATTACACAATATAGCTGAAATTCGTCCTTTTTCAAAATGTTTTATCCATTTTTTTGTCTCGTTTTCATTTGCTAAGTCTGCTTTATTTAGAATTACTATTTTCTTCTTATTTTTTATTAATTTTTGAACATTAGGATTTTGGCTTGAAATCGGTATTCGTGCATCTAAAATTTCTATAACTATATCTACTAATTTTAAATCTTCTTCAACCTGTTTCATTGTTTTAGCCATATGCCCAGGGTACCAGTTGATACTCGTTGATGGTAAACTTTTTGTATCTTCGTTCATTTTTTTATTTTTTCTCATTTCTCTTTTTTGATACATATCCATTATTTATCACTTTCTTTTTTATAAATTGTAATTTATCGTTCTACTTGTTTTCAATTAAATCGGTATAATATATAATTTTCTTACCTAATTTTTTTGCATAATCTATCTCCAACTTCGTACTATCTCCAATATAATTATTTATATTTACTACTAATATAGCATCTGATAATTCTATTCTTTTAAAATGTGCCTCTTTCAAATTTATTAATTGCTCTTTCGTTCTTTCCATATTCTCTGATACTGGATATACTGGTGTAAGAACACAATAGCCTTCTAATGCCATTTTTTCTGCAACTGTCATCATCTCTTTTTGAAATTTTAGACTTCCACATAATGTTACTATTTTCATTTTATAATCCTCCCTACAAATTACTATTTATTTGTTTCATCTATATCTAAATATAAGTTTAATTCTTCTTCTGTTGGTAATTTATCCATTAATTTTTTCCTTATATTCTTCTTTTAATGTAATAGAATCAAAAATATCTAGTAATCATTTATTTCTCAATGAAATTAATAGTATAAAATTTGTAAAGCCTTTTTATACTTTTCATTTCTTTTCACATCAACCTCTGTAACAAAGTCCAATCTAGTTTTGTCTAAATTATGCGTTAAATCTGCTATTTTAACTTTACAAGCTATTGAGTTATTTTTTATTCTTTTTATATATTCATCATATTCTATATTTTCTTCCCTAGTTAGTAATTTTAGAATATCTATTATTTCTTTTGAAAATACCTCTTCTAGTTGCTTAAACGTTACATTTGTATCTTCAACAACATCATGGAGTAACGCAATTATACATTCATTTTCTGTATTCATTTGTTCTGCTACATGAATTGGGTGATATATATATGGAACTCCAGATTTGTCGACTTGGTTTTTATGTGCTTCATAAGCTATTATCATTGCTTTTCTTGTTAACTTAGTATTAATCATCTATTCAACATATAATCAATCAAAGCATATTGATTGTATTATTCTCCTTCTACTACTTATAATTAACTTTTCATAAAATTCTTTATATTACAATGTTCTGTAATTATTTTTATCTGATCTTTCATCTTTTTCCATATCATATTTTTTGTTATTGTAAAACCAATCTGTTTTACTGTCTTTGGGGTGTGACTGTCTATTTTTATCTAATAATAAATCAAAAAAAGTAAACAGTGGTAATGCAACTCCTACTAACGAAAATAATACATTAATATAATCATCAACCATTCCGTTTCCAGCTTGCATTGCCTGCAAATTTTTAAACAAATATACGCCAAAATATCCAAAATATCCAATCATATATACAATAGAACCTAAAAATTTTCTCTTTGCAATGAATACAAAACATATTAAGGCTACAAAAATCATTGCTATCTCCATATTCATATCCATTGGTTTTATCATAAACTCTATTCCCATAGAGTTTGTATAAGTTGCAATTATCCTTAATATCCAAAACATTACATCTAAAGCTAATACCATCCAAGTGCTAAATTTTTGCATTTGTTTTTCCTCCTACTAAAAAAATATATTAAAAAGATTTCGTAAATATAGAATAGAAATGGCTATTGAATTTGCCTCAATAGCCATTTTATAATAATTATTAGTCTACAAAATCAAATTCGTTCTTGAATTTATCTTTAAACATCTCAAATACTTTTGTTAATGTTTCTTCATCTTCAACGCTAACATATGATTCTGTTTCTTCTTCACTGTCATCGTCTGAATCTTCAACTTTTAAAATTACTACCTCTCCTGGTTCTTCACTTTCTTCATCATCTACTGGTAATAAAACTACATATTCTTCATTATCTAATTCAACTAAATCTAAAAGTTCAAAGTTAGATTCCTTTCCCTCTTCATCTGTTAAAGTTATTATGTTGTCTGATAATTCTTCCTCAGAATTGTTTGTTATGTTTTCGTCATTCATTACTTTATTCTCCCTTCAAAATTAATTTTATTATAATTTGTATTTCTACAAAATTAAAACCATTTTATTTATACTATTATTTTATTTTTTGTCAATTATCTTCAATTATCTTTTTTCATTTTCATATAAGATTCCAAAATATATACTGCTGAAATTGTATCTACTATATTTCTTTTTTTATGTTTATTTACGTTTAAAAAGTTCATTGTTTTATGAGCTTCTACAGTTGTTAATCTTTCATCTATTCTTTCAATTTTTATTTTATTGAATTTGCACTGTAATTTATGTATGAACTTTTCTGTAACTTCTACACGTTCTGTTTTTGTTCCATTCATATTCAATGGCATTCCAATTGCAAATGTATCAATTTCGTTATTATATTCAGCAAGTATTTCTTCTAAACGCTTTAAAACTATTTTATCATTTCCTTGATGATGAATTGTTTCTAAACCTTGCGCCGTATAGCCTAGTGGGTCTGTTATAGCAATTCCAACTCTTGCATCTCCATAATCTATTCCTAAAGCTCTCATATATTACTTGTCCAATCCAATATAATTTTTTACCATTTCTTCTAATAGTTCATCTCTTTCAACTTGTCTAATTAAATTTCTTGCTCCATTATGGCTTGTTATATATGTAGGATCACCAGAAAGTATATAGCCTACTATTTGATTTATTGGGTTGTAACCCTTTTCAGTTAAAGCCTTATATACCTCTTTAAGTATTTCCCTAGTTTTTTCATTTTTTTCTTTTTCAACATTAAAACTAACAGTTTCGTCTGTAACCATATAAAACCTCCTATAAATAATTTATATTACTTTCTGATGTATCAGCTGTGTCTAAATATTCTTCTAGTTTTTGAGTAACACCAACTAAAGCAGTGCCTTTATAATATTTTGCAAGAGCAATATTTAATTTTGGTGATACCTCAGTTTCATCTCCTTTATAGTCTTCTGCAGGTGCTATTTTTATAGCTTCCGTTTTTTCTTTTACTGTTTTCATAAACTCCTCAACTGCTTCTAAATCAACTCCTGAAAAAACTATAGCAAATTTTGGTCCCATATATCTCACAAATAAATATTCTGGTGATAAGTTTTGTTTTATTTCTCTACAAACTTGTGTTATTACATTATCTCCTGTCTTTCTGCTTATTTTTTCATTTATTTCAACTAAATTTATTATTTTTAATAAGCAAACAGTTGATGTAGAATATTTATCTATAACATTTTTTCCTTCTGTGTATAAATACTCTGCTGTTTTTAATTCTGAATATTGGTCATCTCTTACAATTTTTTCTATTGTAGATTGATTTTCTACAGTTTTTAAAACAGCAACAATATTATTTTTTACAACTTCTAATATTGTAGTATCCACATTATCGAATTCGTGAGGAGTGCTTCCTTCTATTATCCAATAACCAATGTAAACATTGTCTATGTATATTGGAAAGAACATTGCTGCCTTTGCTCTTCCAAATTCCATTTTTTGATAAGGCAATTTTTCGCCTTCTTTTTCAACTGTAATGTATTTTGGAATACCCGTTTCTATACTATCTGCAAAAACTGGTTCTGACTGCAAATTTTTCAATGTTTCCCAATGTTTTTCAGCAACATTTGAGGCTCTTATTACAAATTCCGCACCATTATAAACTACAATGGTTGAATATTTTATACCATATTTTTCTATTAATATGTCATTAATTTTTTTCAGCTTATCATCAACACTTGATGTTTCACTTATGGTATCCATAAAATCTTGTAATACATTTAAACTTGTAATTTGTTGGTTTATGTTCTTAAAAGAATCAATTTTTTTGTGTATTGACATATTATAGAACATTAGGCCTATTATTATTGCTACTAGTAATAAAACTATTATTATCATCATTGTAAAATTTCACCTCATTTTGTTTATTTAAAAATTATTTCTCATCTTATTTAATGTTGCATTCATATTGCTATTAAATGAATAATTTGTTTTTGTATTCTTTTTACTATAATCATTATAATTCTTTGTTGGTTTTGTCTTATTTTTTTCATTTGCAATTAAAGGATATACCATGTCTCCTAATCTTTGTAATGCGTCTAAGAAAATTTTAGAATACCCATTTAACGATATTTCACAATCTACTAATCTCTCTAAATATCTACCATAAGTTTGATCTTCAAATGGAATTGTTGTATATTTTACATTATCTTTGTCAAACAATGTATTTATATATGTTGATGCTGGATCATTATAACAAGAAATTCCTCCTATAACCATTTTGTCGGTTAACTTTCTTAATTTTAGTGTTTTATTTATTACTATTCTTAATTTATTTGGATTTAATATATTTTTATATTTCAATTCATTTAAAAAAGCCGTTAATGGTTGAATTGTAAGAATATCATATGTTTGTACTAAATATATCTCATGTGATTCTGCAAAATAATTGAAATTTGTGTCAAAATCACAATCCAATAATACTAAAGAATAATTTTTAGATAATGTATCTAATATGCTTTCATAATCATCTATACTTGGATTTTCACCTGGCAATGTAGTATATACAGTAAGATTTTTACTTACTTGAATGCCATCTGCCACACCACTTCTAAGTCCATCAATACATCTAAAAGACTTTTCTCTTAATGCATCTTCGTTTAGAGTATAAATGTAATATGCATTTTTATTTTTTGTTAAATCCAATATTGCTGTTTTTATTCCTTTATTAGATAATAAAACCGCTAGATTATTTACTAAGAATGATGTTCCATTCTTTGATGTCCCAACAAATGATACAATTTTGCAATCGCTTGTTACTAAATTAGATGTTGCTGTGTTTTCATTTTGGGTATTATTTGCAACAGTATTAATAGCGTTTGAACCTTGTATTTGATTATTTTTATTGAAGTATTCAAACGAATTACTGTAATTGTTCATCTCGCTATTAGTTAAATTTTGAGTATTATTTTGTTGCAAATCTCCGCCTAGGTATCCGCCATTTTCTTCATATTCATTCTTTTCTTCAGGCTTATTTTCCTCCTGAGGTTCTACAATTTTGTTATTGTTAAAGCTCTCCATACCTGGTAATTGAGGCATTTCATTGTTTTCAAATAAATCATTGTTAAAATCTCTTTTAAAGAAATCAACAGGTTTATTCTCTACTGGTTGCTCAAACTTTGGTGCTGGAGTTTCATCTTCAAATCCAGGTAGCATTACATCATCTGAATTTTGTTCTTGAACATTTGAAGATACTTGATTATTTAAATCAAATAAATTTATATCATCATCTTCTTCAGGCTCTGGCAATGTAACAGCTTCGTTTCCAACTTTTTCTTCTGGTTCAACTATCTTTTTAGGTCTACCTCTGCCTTTTTTTACCTTTGCTTCTTCCATGGCAATTTCTTCTGGTGTTTTTTCTTTTCTTGGTCTTCCACGACCTTTCTTTACTGGTTGAACTGGTTCAGTTTGATTACTTTCTTCATTTTCTGACATTGTATTTGTTTCTTTTCCAAATTGTTGAAGATTCAAGTTATTATCACCTTGTTGCAAAGTTATTGGTTGAACATATTCTTGTTCAATTGGCTTAGGCTCTATATATTTAGGTACAGGATTGTTTTGAATATTTGGCTGAACATTTTCTGGTTCTTCATCAAATAATGATGAAAAAGCATCATCACTTTGTTCAATTCTTGGCATTACATTATTTTGTTCTATATCATGCATTGTAGAATTCGTTGAATTTAATACTTCCTGCGTTGTATCTTGTTTTGTTGTATATGCCTTTTTTACATTTTGCATATTTATTGCAGATGGAATTACCACAGGCTTTGTTAATTTGGCTTTTTGTAATTCCTTATCAATAAGTTCAATTTTATTTACATTCTTACTTTCTATATTCTTTGTTGTAATTTTCTTTCCTGTTCTACCTTTTGTTACTTGATTTTTTACACTACCAATCATAACCTGTTGATATTTTGGACATCTTTCTTCAAGAACAGCTCTAACGTTTAATGGTAAATATTTTGTTATCAATTTTAACTGAGTATCTGTATATTGCTCAGCTATTTCTTCGAAACTCTTTACATATAAGTCTTCATTTTTTCCTAGTTTTTTATAGTGATTTAATATATGCTGAATCTCTTCTTCTTTTACAGTATCCATGTTTGAATCTGTATATTCTACTTCTTCACCGTCTATGCCATAATATACTTTAGCCTCTTTTTTTGTACGTGGCATATTGATAAGTTTACATACATTATCAATTCTTCTATCTTGTCCTATAAGGACATTGTAGATTCCCATACTAAATAACTTTGCAAGCAATGAATCACGTTTTTCACGTCTATCTGTTGCAATTAAAATAATAGGAATATCTCCTTCTCTACTATTAGAAGCTTCATCACTTATACTATCTAATTTATCATATAAGAAATTATCTATAACCTCATAATTATTATTTGCATAAGGTTCCAAATCTTCTCCTATAACTATTCTGTCATAAGACTTATCCTTTTGTAACTCTTTTATTATCGCGTTGAAAAAATACACATTTTTCCCTGAAATTATTTCTTTGTACATAGACTGATATTTTTTTGTGATAGCCTCTGAAATCTTTTCATTATTTACTGCGAATAAAACTCTCATTAGTTTAACCCCTCCAACCTTTTACTACTATTGCAAAAACTAGTGGTAATACTTGGCATATTACAACTATTGTAACACTTGCAATCATTAAAGCAAAACCTTTGTCTCTTACATCTAATTTTTTTATTCCAATTATGTATTGGTAAATTGCTGCTATTATTATAGCCACAAATCCAAATGGAATACTATAAACTCTTATTTTGCTCAATAAAAAAGCTGTTAATCCATATGCGTCAGAACCATAAGCTTCTTTATATTCTTCTAATGTTTTTAATTCTTTGTCTTTTATCTCAATTATTTTTCCAGTTGTACTTTGTGCCGTTTCAGTAACCTGATTAGCTGCATAAACAGATGTACACCCCATTAATAAAAACAAGATAGATATGATTGCTATTACTTTTTTCATTTAATTATCCCTCTTCCTTTATTTATTCTTATTTCTATATAAATTACACCTAATATTCTACACTAGAATGAAAAAAATAGCAAGAAAAAATCTTACTATTTTTTATTATTTTAACTAAAATTTATTATATAAATATTGCATCCACTTATAAACTGCATTTGCCCAGTTTTTGTCAGAGGCATATTTTGTATTTACACCTGTTAATGTAGATCCATTATAGTAATTTCCAGAAGCAACTTCTCCATTATATATAGCTGTTCCTTTTGGATTTAAATAATATTTTGCAAATACTCTTGCAAGCATATCTATTCCCTCTGCATATGTTCCAAAAGAATATGCATTCTCAGATGGAGCCCTGTCATATGCTCCATATCCAAATAAATTCTTTTTATTTTGTGCCATCGCAGATGTTCCCCAATTACTTTCATGTATAGCAACCGCTGCTAAAAATATGCCATTGACATTATACTGCTGTTCTGCATAGTAAAAATATTTTGCATTGTCTTTCATTATTCCCTTTTTATCATTTGTATTATTGGCAAATATTTTTTCAAATTGTGCCAATGATAGTCCGCTCGGTTTGTTCAAACTCATATTGAAGTTTAAAGCGTTTGATGAACTCACCGCAGAGTCACTCACTTTTTGTTTTGTTCCAATTGCTACAATTTTATCTGCTGCCGGCTTTAATATTTGGTTTCCAACGGCTTTATCGCTTATTAATTCATCATTTACAAAAGTCTTTTTTCTCGTAATAACTTGCTTTCCATCTCTTCCTTCTTGTTCAATTTGAATAGTTCCTAATTCAAATTTATCACTTTTTACATATACAGTTGTAAATTCTAAGTCTATATCTTCTGTATACAGCTCTTCTCTTATAATGTCTTTTGTATTTTCTTCTATAATAGATTTCAACTGTTCTAAATTATTTTCCTCTATCTTCTGTGCATTATTATTTATGTATGGTTCAGCAACTGCAATGGTCGTTACAGTATATTTATGTTTTGCTATATATACAATTATAAAACTTAAAAATATAAAAGCAATAGCAACTAGGGCTATAAAAAACTTATAACCTTTAGCTGCTATTGTATTCAATTTATTTAAAATTTTATTACTCATTAGTTACCCCTTAATTTCTTCTTTTATCTTAACAAGCGTATTTAAAGCCTCTATAGGAGTTAGTTCATTTACATTTACTTTATCTAGTTCGTGTGCTATTTCTGCAAGTCTGAAATTGTATAAGTCTAATTGCCCTGATACTTGCTTTTTATCTTCTTTTTCTTGCGCCTTGTTTACTAGCACATTTTTTCTTTCTATTTTCTTTAATATTTCATTTGCTCTTTGAGTTACTGCCTTTGGAACTCCTGCCAAACGTGCGACATGTACACCATAGCTTTCGTCTGTTCCCCCTGGAATTATTTTTCTTAAGAAAATTATATCTTCTCCTTTTTCTTTTACAGCAATCGAATAATTTTTTACACCTTCTAGTGTATCTTCTAATTGTGTCAATTCATGATAATGTGTTGCAAATAATGTTTTTGCTCCGCATTTTTCTTTGTTTTCTATGTATTCTGCAACTGCCCAAGCTATTGAAAGTCCATCATAAGTTGATGTTCCTCTTCCTATTTCATCTAGTACAACCAGGCTGTTTGCCGTTGCTTCTTTTAGAATATTTGCAACTTCCATCATTTCTACCATAAAGGTACTCTGTCCCATGCTTAAATCATCTGATGCACCAACTCTTGTGAAGATTTTATCAACCACTCCGATGTGTGCCGATGTTGCTGGTACAAACGAACCAATTTGAGCCATTAATGTAATTAATGCAACTTGTCTCATATATGTTGATTTTCCTGCCATGTTTGGGCCTGTTATTATTGAGACTCTGTTTGACTCTTTATCAAGATATGTGTCATTTGCAACAAACGCTCCACTCGGTAACATTTTTTCTATTACCGGGTGTCTTCCATCTTTAATGTCTATAATTCCACTATCATCTACTTCTGGCATACAATAATTAAAATCTTCTGCAACTTGTGCAAATGAGCATAAAACATCTAATTGTGATACTGCCATTGCAGACTTTTGTAATCTTTGTATTTGAGATTTTATGTGTTCTCTTATTTCTGAAAAAGCTTTGTATTCTAGTGCTACAACTTTTTCTTCTGCTCCTAAAACTTTGCTTTCAAGTTCTTTTAGCTCTTCTGTAATGTATCTTTCTCCACCGGTTAGTGTCTGTTTTCTTATATATCTGTCTGGAACTTGTGATAAATATGATTTCGTTACTTCTAAGTAATAACCAAATACCTTGTTATATCCTACTTTTAAACCTTTTATTCCAGTCTCTTCTCTTTCTCTTGTCTCTAATTGTACGAGCCAAGTCTTGCCGTCTATCATAGCAGTTTTTAACTCATCAATTTCTGGGCTATATCCCATTTTTATGATTCCACCTTCTGTTATTAATATTGGTGGTTCATCTACTATTGCCTTGTCTATTAATTGAAATATATCATCTAATGTGTCTAGGTCATCATATATTTTTCTAAGCATTCCAGACTTAGCATTTGCAAGCATATTTTTTATTTCTGGTAACTTACTTGCAGATGATTTTAGTGAGTTTAAGTCTCTTGCATTCGCACTTCCATAAGATATTTTTCCAGCTAATCTTTCTATATCATATACACCTTTTAAGCTTGATGAAAGTTCTCCTCTTAATATAATGTCGTCCTTAAACTCTTTTACTGCTTCTAACCTGTTATTTATTTCTTTTACATCTATCAATGGATCAGAAATCCATCTTCTTAAAAGCCTTCCTCCCATTGAAGTTGCTGTTTTATCCAATACCCAAAGAAGAGTTCCCTTTTTAGACTTGTCCCTCATTTTTTCTATAAGTTCTAGGTTTCTTCTCGCATTTATATCTAAAGACATATATTTCGTGATTGTATAAATTGTAATCTTGTTGATGTGTTCTAATTTTGTTTTTTGAGTATCTTCAATATATTTTATAAGTCCATTTATTGCAGCAACTGCAAATGGTCTTTTTTCTAGGTCTTTTATAATGTTTCCTTTATCATCACTAAGCGCATATTGCATATATATTTCTTCTGTTTCTTCGCTAAACTTTTCCTCATCTTCAGTAGAAATATATACATCAAAACGTTCTTTTATTTTGTTTATTTCTTCACCACAATCATACAACATCTCGTTTGCAATTATTTCAGATGGAGAATATCTTGAAATTTCGTCTAATAATCTCTCAAAATTATTTTCTTCCTTTATTTCTGCCGAATAGAAATCGCCTGTTGATATATCGCAAACTGCTATTCCGAAAAATATTCCTTTTTTGAATATGCTCATTATGAAATTGTTTCTTTTTTCTTCTAGTAAATTAGACTCTGTTACAGTTCCTGGTGTTACAACTCTTATAACATCTCTTTTAACAATTCCTTTTGCAAGTTTTGGATCTTCTAACTGTTCACAAATTGCTACTTTATGTCCATTTTGAACTAATTTTGCAATATATGATTCTGCTGCATGGTATGGAATTCCACACATCGGAGCCCTTTGCTCTTGTCCGCAGTCTTTTCCTGTTAGTGTAAGTTCAAGCTCTCTAGATACATTAACTGCATCATCGAAAAACATCTCATAAAAGTCTCCTAATCTATAAAACAATATACAATCTTTATATTTTTCTTTTGTAGCAAGATAGTGTTGCATCATTGGTGAGTATTCTGCCATTTATTTTTCTTCCTTTCATTGTTAAAAAATAATTACAATTTTTCAACTATACTTCTCCTTTTAAATACCACATATGTTCGGATACAATCTTCAAATTTACTATTTTTCCAATCATATCATCTGTACCTTCAAAATTTACTACTTTATTTGTCTCGGTTCTGCCTGTAAGCATATTTTCATTTGTTTTGCTCTTTCCTTCAACAAGAACCTTTTGTATTGTGTTTACATATTTTTGATTGTTTCCTGCAATCTGACTCTCTGCAAGTTTCTTTAATCTATCAAATCTTTCATGTTTAACTTCATCTGGAACTTGATTTTCCATCTTATCTGCCGGAGTTCCAACTCTTCTAGAATAGATGAACATATAAACTTGCTCGAAGTGAACCTTGCTTACAACATCAAGAGTATCTTCAAAATTCTCTTCTGTTTCTCCTGGAAATCCTACTATTATATCTGTTGAAAGTACTATTCCCGGAATTCTAGCTTTCATCTTTTCTACCAAAGCTAAATATTGTTCTTTTGTGTATTTTCTGTTCATTCTTTTTAATATTTCTGTACTTCCAGATTGTAATGGTAGATGTATTATTTTGCATACTTTTTCACAATCACGTATTGCTTTTATTACATCATCTGTAAAGTCCTTTGGATGAGGCGAAATAAATCTAATTCTTTCTATTCCATCTATTTTATTTACTTCTCTAAGCAACTTTGCAAAAGAATCAATCTCTCCAGTTGCAAGATTTTGTTCTCTTTCGACTCTCATGTATGAATTAACATTTTGTCCTAAAAGAGTAATTTCTTTGTAGCCTTCTTTTGCCAAGCACTTAACTTCTGCAATAATATCTTCAGCCTTTCTGCTTCTTTCTCTTCCTCTAACATAAGGAACTATACAATATGTACAGAAATTGTTACAACCATTCATAATTGCAACAGAAGCCTTAATGTTGTCATCTCTCTTTATTGGAAGTCCTTCTATAACTTCTCCGTCTATATCTATTATATCTTCAATTTGCTTACCATTTACGATAGCATTATAAATATCTTCTGGGAACTTATAAAGAGTATGTGTTCCAAATACAATATCGAAAAATGGATAACTGTGTTTCAATTTATCGACAATGTGTTTTTCTTGCATCATACAACCACCAATAGCAATAATAGTACCATTGGTTTCTTTATATTTCTTAACTTCTCCTAATTTTCCAAACAATCTATCTTCTGCATTTTCTCTAACGCAGCATGTATTAAAGGCAACAACATTTGCATCTTCAATCTTATCTGTTTTAGAATATCCCATCTCTTCAAGCATACCAGAAATTTTCTCTGAATCATTTTCGTTTAGCTGGCATCCCATTGTTAAAACTATGTATTTTAGATTTTTTCCTTCGTTTAATTTTCGTACTTTTTCTATATATTTTGTTTGCTCACTAATCTTTTCTTGCATTTCCATAACCTTCTAATATTCTCCATTTTTCAACTTTTTTCTCAATTTATTTTACAATAAAAAATGAAAAATATCAAGAATATTGACAATTAAATTTGGCTAAATCGTAATGGTTTTGAACCAGAACTGGTTGACAAAAGCTAAAAATATAGTATAATATTATTGTAGTTTTTGATGTAGGAGAAAAAATTATGGCAAAAATATGGAAAAAATTGTTGTTAGTAATTCTTATTGTTGCATGCTTATTTAATGTAGTATCTAAAATAGTAAAAAGATATTCATTAAAAGAAGAAATGCAAAGTTCTATTCAATATATGGAAGAACATCAAAAGAATGAAAATACATTATAAAAAAAATAAATTAATACTTGAAAATATAATTCAATTATGTTATTATAGTATTTAGCAGTTTTTATTAAAAAAGGGAGAGGTGAATACAATGAAAGAAGGAATACATCCAAATTATGCAGAAACAACAATCACATGTGCATGTGGTAATGTTATAAAAGCTGGATCAACAAAGAAAGATATTAAAGTTGATGTTTGCTCAAAATGCCATCCATTCTGGACAGGTAACTTAAAAAGAGAAACAACAGGTGGAAGAGCAGCAAAATTCAGAGAAAAATATGGAATTCAATAATAAAAAAATTAAAGGAAATGGAAGCATCTCCTTTATTTTTTTGCCCTACGTTAATAAATATTGAACACTTACTTTAGTGGTGAAGCATGCCTGTTTCTAATTTGGCTATCTGGGCTCTGCTTTTACCTATGCTCAAATCCGAGCATACAGAGCTCAGTTCTACCAAAGTGAGAGACGAAAACCAACAGGGTAGGCGGCATCGGTCGTATTGGAGTTATAGCGGTAGGCTGCTGGATTGTTTGAACCAAGGTTGTAACAAACGCCCCCTCGTCTCGCACAAGGATAACTAGCGTCGGAAGTCTTCTCTAAAGTCCACTCTACTACATTTCCAGCTATGTCATAAATATTCATTACTTTATTTTTCTCTGATGTTCCTGTTGTTACTAATATTCCATTTCCAGTTGAAGATTGGGCTATTTTATTTCTACTTGAATCTACAAAATCGGTAGTTGATGTTGTTGATGGATTCCATGTTGAGCTTAATGAATAATTTGAATATACTGCATATTTTCCAGTCTGATTTAATTGGAATACTGAATCTCTATAATTTCCTATTGTTATACTATTTGATGTTAAACCATCTGCTGATGTGATTTTAGCTGTGTCTTTACTCATAAATGCTAGCACTAAATCCCATTGTACTCCAAACATTAAACTACTTGTTTTTGTTCCTGAATTTACATTACTTGCTAAATTTTGTGCTTGTGTTCTTGTTACATATGTGTATGGGTATGCATCTGCTTTTG